>TARA_R100000501_G_scaffold16764_1_pt1 | contig 61593 bp, 54 predicted proteins | sample TARA_R100000501 | Tara Oceans TARA_R100000501 (sample SAMEA2620120) | marine metagenome | biome: marine biome (ENVO:00000447); feature: mesopelagic zone (ENVO:00000213) & marine oxygen minimum zone (ENVO:01000065); material: "saline water (ENVO:00002010), including plankton... | reverse complement strand
AATAGCCGCCAGCAGTGGTGGATATGAAAGATAAACAAGCCCTAGTCAAACGATAAAAATCAAAACTAAAACAGCAAATCACTGGGATTTTCCAGCATTTGCTGTCAGTCTAGGGTTTTGCTCGCTTTGCAAAGATGCGTTAGATAAACAGCCTTCATTTGAAAAATGATTTTTGAATAAGGCTCAAAATAAAAAATTACCTATTTAAAGGGGAGAGAGAATGTCGGATAAGCAGCAATTAGCTACTGCTCGTGAACATGCATTGGCACTGGAAAAGGTTGTCAATAATGTGGTGATTGGTCAGCAACAGGCGATTCGTTTGATCTTGATCGCACTGCATGCTCGCGGCCACGTATTGCTTGAAGGCGGGGTCGGGGTGGGGAAAACTACCTTGTTACGGGCTTTCTCAAAAGCATTAGGTGGTGCATTTGGCCGTATCGAAGGTAGTGTGGACTTAATGCCTAACGATCTGCTTTACAGTGCCTGGGTTAATGCTGATGGTAAACCGGTCATCGAACCTGGTCCGTTGATTGCCAAAGGCGAAGAAACCGCGGTGTTTTTCTTTAATGAAATTAACCGTGCCCGCCCCCAGGTTCAATCACTGCTGCTCAGAGCGATGGCCGAGCGAAGTGCTGAAGCGTTTGGTAAAGAGTATCGTTTTCCGCATATGATCGTATTTGCTGATCGTAATGCCGTGGAAAAAGAGGAAACCTTTGAACTTAGTGCGGCAGCGCGAGATCGTTTCCTGTTCGAGATTAATATCAGTCGACCACTTGAAGATGAACAGCGTCGTAAATTGATTTTTGATCCGGCATTTCATGATGTAGATGAATTGCTGAGTTCAATAGGTGACCCACTGCTGAACTATCGTGATTTGAATGCTCTGGATCGGGATATTCAGAATAGCGTCTATGTTTCTCCGGAAATTGAAAACTATGTCGTACGTCTGTGGGATGCCAGCTGGGAACCTCATAAACTCGGTATTACCTTACCCGATGTCTACGTAGAGGATCTGGTGGTTGCCGGCGCCAGTGTTCGTGGTATGTCGGCGATGGTTCGTGCGGCCAAGGTTTGTGCCTGGCTGGAAGGGCGTGACCATGTCATGCCTGACGATATTCATTATGTGTTACTGCCATCATTGACCCATCGTGTATTCCTGTCGCCGGTCTATGAAGGCCGTCGTGAGCAGTTGATGCCGCAGTTTGTACAGGCGTTACGCGACCATATCGCTACGCCGTAAGCAGGCCTCATCATGAAGCCTATTCAACCTCAGGAATTTAGCTACCGCTTTCCAGATAAGGTTTTCGGACATGTGCCAGGTGCACACAACGGAACTGCAATGGGAAGTGGTGATCGTTTTGCCGGTTTTGCCGACTTGTTTGATTACCCCGACCCACGGCGTCTGGATGTGCGTGCCAGTTTACGCACTAATATTGCCGATTCCGCTTTAGGTAATCAGGAACGCTGGCTGGTTCGCCGTTATCAGCAACGCTCTTCTATTACCTTATGGCTACTTGCCGACCTAAGCCGATCGATGTCGGTTTCAAGTGTCAGTAATGAACGGGTGGCTCGTCTGGCCCATATGATTGCTCACAGCTCTATTGGCTTTGGCGATCGGTTTGCCATGGCTGGATTTGACGCCATGTGGCGTAAAGATGTTTCAGTGATGCCAACCAGACAGCGCAGTATGCCTGCTTTGGCCGCTGAAAAAATCATTCATGCAGCGCCACCTTCAGAGCCTGGCGCGGCAGGATTATTTGATGCTGCAGATTTGATTACCAGCCCTAAAGCCATGGTGTTTATTGCATCAGACTTTTGCTGTGATATTGACCTGGTGGATCGCACTTTACGCAAGTTGGCACATTACACGGTGATACCTATCGTCTGGCAACATGATGAAGTGGATCATCTGCCTTCACATGCCGGTTGGACTGAAACCAGGGATTCTGAGACCGGAAAACGTCATAGCGTATGGATTCGGCCGGGTATCAAAAAACGTTGGCAGCAGCAATTGGATGAACATTTTGAGAAATTGACGGCCTGTTTTATGCGCTATCGCGTTAAGCCGCTTTTTGTCTCTGGAGAGGTCACCCCACAACAATTGACCCAGTATTTCTCCGCCATGAAAAAATCATAGGAATGCACATAATGCGCCGTTGGATCCTCATTATCAGTTTTATTTTCAGTAGTCAGCTCATGGCTCAGGATGTGATCATTAACATTGATCGCAGTTGGGGCCTTTTGATTGGTGATATTGTAACGACCAGCATTGTTCTGCCGGTAAGTGTCAGCGATATTGATGCAGACAGTTTGCCGCAATTGAACAAACGACATGGGCCTTGGCTTAATCTGCAGCAGATATCAAGTAATAATAATGTGCTTGAGCTGCAGTATCAGTTGGTTAATGTACCTGCTGAAACACGCACATTACAGACTCCCACCTATACCCTCAGAACCAATGCGGGTGAATTGCTGGATATTCCGTCAGCTGAATTTTCTGCCGGATCTTTTTTGAATGCCACTGAAGAAAATGCGATGGAAATTCCGTTACGTGGTGATCAGCGTTTACTTCCTGCAGACTTTGCTTCGCTGCAAAAACAACTAACATATGCCATTGCCGTCGCTTTGATTACGGCACTTATATGGCTGGTCTGGCATATTGGCTTACGCCCGGGCAAACGTCTGCCGTTTGCTAGAGCGGTATTTTCAATGAACAAATTACGCTGGTTTGGACATAAAGACGTGGATGCTGCCACACGCGTTATGCATCATGCATTTAATGACAGTGCCGGCACGGTGGTGATTTACAGTCAGATTCAGCAATTGTGGGATGCCTGTCCGTGGTTAGCTGATTTACAGCCAGAGATCACAAGGTTTTATCAGCAATCAGCATCACACTATTTCAGCCGGGAACCTCAGCAGAATGCGGATTTTGACAGTTTGATTAAACTGGCTCGTGCCTGCCGGGCGAGGGAGAAAATGGCATGATGCTGTTTGGGCTCGAATGGGCTTTCCCCCTTGTATTTTTGTTATTACCGATGGTGTTATTACCATGGTTTAATAACAATCTGGATAAAACGGTGGCCTGGACAGCGCTAGTACCACACGATCCGTTATCCCGAACCATTAGCCTGACGTTGAAAGTGTTGTCTTCCGTGGTTATTGCTGCTTTATTGCTCGCTGTTGCCAGCCCGGCTATACCGGAACGAACCGTGGAGAGGTTTGGTGAGGGAGCTGAGATTGTATTACTGCTGGATCGTAGTCGTAGTATGGACGATGCGTTTGCTGTGACCACTCAGGCTGCTAATTATTCTGTTGCAGGCGACAATTCCAAACGTCGGGTTGCACGAACCTATCTGACTGAGTTTGTAAAAAAACGTCCCGATGATCGGTTTGGTTTTGTTTTCTTCAGTACGAATTCGATCAATCTGTTACCACTGACCTATAGTAAAGAAGCTATTCTCAATACGATTGAAGCAAATTCTTTAGGTAAGGGCTTATCCGATACCAACCTGGCTGATGCGTTAATGAATTCGGCTTTAATGTTTGAGGATCAGCCCTATCGTGGTTCGCGAATTGTTTTACTGGTCTCTGATGGTGGTCAGTTAATGACCGATGAAGCCATGGAATTAATCACCAAACGTTACAAGGAGATGAATCTTAGTATTTACTGGATTTATCTCAAAGCCAGACAAGGCATGACGCTGGAACCGTCGGAAAATGACAATATTCTCTATACCGATCTGCCCGAGCGTAAAGTTCATGAGTTCTTTAAAAGTATTGGCATTCCTTATCGGGCATTTGAAGCTGGATCATTGGAAGAGTTTGCTGCGGCGATGGATGAAATTGACGAACAGCAATATCAGACCTTGATTGTCGAAGAGCTGGTGCCGCACGAACCCAAGGCAGACTGGTTTTTATGGTTAGCGTTGCTTGCCATGCTGCCGTTGGCAAGTTCACATCTATATAGTTACTGGGGAGTTCGAAAAGCACATGAGTAACACATTAAAATTATTACGCTGGGTGTTGCTGTCGATTTTTGTTATCAGCATTGGTTTGATGTTGTTATCAAGTTGGCAGTTATGGCAGCAAAAAAGAGTTGAAGCTTTTGTCATTGCTCCCGAACAATATGAAACGATTCCGGAGCATCCTCGGGCACATTTTGCACAAGGCAGCTATCTGGTTGAACAAAACGAGAACGATGCAGCTTTAGAGCAATACACCTTGGTTCTTGGCAGCCAGCAAACAGAGTTGTTACCTGCTGCCTATTTCAATCGTGGCAACATCAATTTACGTGAAGCGATAGCAATGGATGGCAATGATCCGCAAATGATTCCACTGGTTGAATTAGCTAAACAGGATTATCGCAGTGCTCTGAAACAACAGCCGGATTTCTGGGATGCCCGCTTTAATCTTGAGGTAGCACTGCGTTTAGTGCCAGAAGATCCTGAAGTAGATGGTAATTTTAAAAAGCAGGAGATCTACAGCGAGCGCAGTATTGAAACCAAGGCATTCAAGGTTGATTTACCATGAGGCTGAGTTATCCTAAACGTATATTTTTAACAGCTCTGGTCATGCTGATCAGTCTGTTAATGATTATGGCGGCTCTATGGTTACCTCCGGTGGATCGCGAAATAGAGGTGATGGACAGTCTATTTGTCATTGATATAACCGACAGTATGAACGTGGAAGATGTTAGCTTTGGCAGTGAAACCATTACTCGACTGGACTGGGCCAAGGAATATACCCGTCAGTCAATTTTGAGTATGCCATGTGGTTCTCATGCCGGCCTGGCAATTTTCAGTGAAGCTCGCAGCCTGATTCTGATGACGCCCGTTGAAGTCTGTGCCAATTATCATGATCTGATGCAGATGCTGTCTCAATTTCATCCAACGATGGCGTGGGCTCGTTCCAGTGAAGTATCCAAAGCGCTCTATACAGCGATTCGTCAGGCTAAAGAAATTACCCCACAGCCAACGGTTGTATTTTTAACTGATGGTCATGAAGCGCCACCGGTTCATGAAACACTTTTTCCCAAATTCACTGACACACCAGGCGAAGTACCTGGAGTGATCGTCGGTATTGGGGGGAGTGATCTGGTGCCTATTCCAAAAACCAATGAGTTTGGTGAAATAGAGGGATATTGGGAGATCAACGAGGTTATGCATAAAGATGTGTACGCATCAAGTCGAGGAGATGCGGCCGAGCTCAATAATAACCGTCCGCGGACAGAACATTTATCTTCGCAGAAGAAGTCTCATATGGAAACGGTCTCAAGACGGGTTGGCTTTGAGTTTATTTCTTCACCAACATCCCCACAGAAATTGATCAAAGAAATGCAGAAAATTTCTGACACCCGGCAGCAACCGGTCAAATATGATTTGTTTGTCTGGTTGGCATCAATCGCCTTAATTTTACTGCTTCTGGTATTTTTACCTTACAGTCTGTTCACCAAACAGCATGAGTAAGCTGGAGTTTACCTTTTTTATCAGGCGAAATGGAATTTCAATATTGAAACTTCTCTAACCTGTTTGATTGTCTGTAAAGCATGAGTTGGTCACATCCATATCTGCTTTATTTATTGCCACTGGCGCTGCTGCCGTGGGTAAGTCGTAATACTGAAAAGCAAATTGTCTGGGAATCATTATTACCTCACGATACTGTTTCCACAGTCATGGGTTATACACTGCGTGTAATGGCATCGATTGTGATTGCTGCATTAATCATGGCGGTTGCAGAACCACATATCCCTGAACATACGGTGCAGCGCAGTGGACAGGGAGCAGAAGTCATTATTTTGCTGGATCGCAGTCGCAGTATGGATCAGCCTTTTGCTCGCCGTCACACCTATCGTCTCTCCACTAAAATGAATTTCAAGGAAAGCAAGCGTAGTGTTGCCCGTTATTATTTGACCGAGTTTGTTTCCAGTCGTCCTGATGACCGTTTTGGCTATGTGTTTTTCAGTGAACAGGCAAGCGGAATTTTGCCATTAACCTACAGTAAGGAAACCACACTGGCCACCATTGAAGCAGGAGGGTTGGGCCGCGGATTGACCAAAACCGATATCTCTGTGGCATTAAAAAAAGCAGGTGAAATGTTTGATGGAGAAGTCTATCGGGGAGCGCGAATTGTGTTGTTGATTTCCGATGGAGGACAAATTTTATCCGCTGAGCAGGAACAACGGATTAGCCAGATATTACAGGACAATAATCTCAGTTTGTATTGGATCTATCTGCGTTCCGTCAGTGGCATGACGCTTGACGAAATGCCCGGTGAAAGCGTGCTCTGGCAGGGAGCGCCGGAAAGACATTTACATACTTTTTTCAAAAGCCTGTCGGTTCCTTATCAGGCTTTTGAGGCTGGTTCGCTCGATGAATTTGCAGCAGCCATGAAGAATATTGATCAACAGCATTATCAGACGTTACTAGTCGAACGCAAAATGCCGCGTGAATCACTGGCAGACTATTTCCTATGGGTAGCAATGGTTGGTTTGTTGCTGCTGACCGCATCACAGATATACACTTGGTTTGGTGTATCGCGGGCGTATCGTTCGACACGTCATTGACCAATAGCAGGTTGAATTTAAATCTAACCATGACAAATCATTTTCTCGACATTTCTCTGTCTCAGCAGCGTTGCCAGCTAATACGGGATGACGAGGTGCTGTTTTCTGCATCTGTTTCAACGGCTTTAAATGGACCCGGTGAACAGGAAGGTTCAGGATGCACTCCCAGAGGCTGGCATATAATCAGGGCATGTATTGGTGAGGGGCAACCGGTTAATACCGTGTTTCGTGGCAGACGGCCCACTGGTGAAATTTTTTCACCACAGCTGGCAAAACAGTTTCCCGATAAAGACTGGATTTTAACGCGCATAATCTGGTTAAGCGGACTGGAACTTGGCAGGAATCGACTGGGAAATGTTGATACAATGCGTCGCTATATTTACATACATGGCACACCGGATAGCGAGCCAATGGGCATCGCTAAATCCCACGGTTGTATCCGCATGCACAATCAGGATTTGCTGACGTTGTTTGATCTGGTCAAACCCGGTTTGAAAGTCCTCATTCACGAATAAGGTAATTACATGACATTAGGCCCGTTGATGGTGGATCTGATCGGCGTAACGATCAGTGAGAAAGAAAGAGAAATTCTTCAACATCCATTGGTTGGCGGTGTCATCCTGTTCAGCCGTAATTATGAATCTCCGGAACAAATTGCTGCACTGACTTCTGAAATCCACGCAATACGTCAACCACATCTCATCATTGCTGTGGATCATGAAGGTGGACGGGTACAACGGTTTCGTGAAGGCTTCAGCCGTCTTCCACCTGTTGGCACGTTAGGCCAGCATTACATGCAACATCCTCAAAAAAGCCTTAAACAAGCCGAAGTAACCGGTTGGTTAATGGCGGCAGAACTACGTGCCGTGGGAGTAGATTTCAGTTTTGCACCGGTTCTGGATCTGGATTACGGCATCAGTGAAGTGATTGGTGACCGTGCGTTTCATCGAGATCCCCAAGCGGTCACCAAACTGGCTGCTGCTTATATCAGCGGCATGAAACAGGCTTACATGGCAGCTGTTGGTAAACATTTTCCCGGTCATGGTGCAGTGGAAGTCGACTCGCATTCAGGTCTGCCGATCGATAAACGCTATCTGGAAGATATGTGGCAGGCTGATATGCTGCCATTTAGGCAACTTTGCTCACAAACCTTGGCGGGCATCATGCCAGCACATATTGTTTATGAAAAATGCGACAGTTTGCCGGCTGGCTTTTCACCCTATTGGATCCAGGAAATTCTGCGTAAGCGTATGGGCTTCCAGGGTGCAGTCATCAGTGATGATCTGAGTATGGCAGGTGCTGCCATTATGGGAGATAGTACAGCTCGTGCAGAAGCTGCTTTAGCTGCGGGTTGTGACTTGTTGCTACTTTGCAATAACCCCTCAGAAGTTGAAAGTGTGCTGGATAACCTTAAATGTGATGCCGATCCGCTAAGACATATGCGTCTGGTTCGATTGCATGGTCGTCACCCGATTGACCGCGAGACGCTAATGGCAAGCGAGCAATGGAAACAGGCGGTTTATAGCGTTGCCAATTATGCTCCTGATACTGATCGGCAACTGGATCTTGCCTGATATTTTTTCGGCTGATTCTCCCTACACCGCCAGTCGGCAGTGTTATCATTTTGCTTTGAATTAAAAAACTGTCTAATGACCTCGCAATTCGTAAACCTGCATTTACACACTGATTATTCTCTGGTTGACGGACTGGTCCGTATCAAACCGCTGGTCAAGGCAGCGGCTGCCTCTGGCATGCCTGCAATTGCCATTACCGATCAACATAACCTGTTTGCCGCCGTAAAACTTTACAGCGCTGCAATGCAAGCCGGGGTCAAACCTATTCTTGGTGCCGATATCCGGCTGCGGGACAGCAGTGACAGCAAAAAAAGCCTGCGTATGGTGTTGCTGTGCAGCACGATGGAGGGCTATCACAACTTGTCACGATTGATTTCAAGAGCCTATACAGAAGGACAGCATTTAGGTGTGCCAATGCTGGAACCTGAATGGCTTGATGGACAAACTGACGGGTTGATTTGTTTAAGTGGCGGGCGTGAAGGGTTGTTAGGCCGTGACTTGTTGGGCGGTCGACAAACAGAAGCTGAACAATTGGCCAGACATTGGATGCAGTTGTTTCCAGATCGCTTTTATCTGGAGCTGGTGCGAACTGGCCGCGATGATGAAGAACGTTATATTCAACAGGCGTTGCAACTGGCCAGTGAGCTCGACTTGCCGGTGGTGGCGACCAACGATGTGCGCTTTTTAACTCCGGATCAGTTTGAAGCCCATGAAGCCAAGGTCTGTATTAATGAAGGCCGGTTGCTTGATGATCCGCGTCGCCCAAGAATGTACTCCGAACAGCAATATCTGCGTAGTCCGGAAGAAATGGTGCGTTTGTTTGCCGATATTCCGGAAGCCATCACCAACACGGTCGAAATCGCCAAACGCTGTAATGTTGAATTAACACTGGGCGAACATTATCTGCCGGATTTCCCGGTACCTGATGGCATGACACTGGCGGAATTCTTCTCCAAGGAATCATTTGAGGGGCTTGCTGAAAGATTACCGGTGTTGTTTCCGGATGAGGCAGAGCGTGAACAAAAGCGCCCTGAATATGAATCACGGCTGCAGATTGAACTCGACGTTATCAATGAAATGGGCTTTCCAGGTTACTTTCTAATCGTTGCCGACTTTATTCGCTGGGCCAAGAATAACGGGGTTCCGGTAGGACCGGGACGGGGTTCCGGTGCAGGCTCTCTGGTGGCCTATGCTTTAAAAATTACCGATATAGATCCGCTGCAATACGATCTGCTGTTTGAACGGTTTTTGAATCCGGAGCGTGTATCACTGCCTGACTTTGACGTCGACTTTTGTATGGATGGCCGGGATCGCGTTATCGATTATGTGTCCCGGCATTATGGTCGGGATCATGTCTCGCAGATCATTACTTTCGGCACCATGGCCGCCAAAGCGGTATTGCGCGATGTCGGCCGTGTTTTGGGTCATCCTTATGGCATGGTCGATCAACTGGCCAAGCTGGTGCCGTTTGAACTGAAAATGACTCTGAGCAAGGCGCTGGAACAAGAGCCTCAGCTTAAAGAACGTTACGACAAGGAAGAAGACGTTCGCACGCTGATTGATTTGGCATTGCAGCTGGAAGGTCTGACCCGAAACGTCGGTAAACATGCCGGTGGTGTGGTCATCGCACCGAAAAAACTGACTGATTACACACCGTTATATTGTGAACAGAATGGCGCTGGTCTGGTGTCGCAATATGATAAAGACGACGTTGAAAGTGTCGGTCTGGTTAAATTTGACTTTCTGGGCCTGAAAACCCTGACTGTTATTGACTGGGCGGTTAAAAATGTAAAAGCGATGTTGTCAGCTGACGAGGCGGACAAGATTGATATCACCTTGCTGCCGCTGGATGACAAACCCAGTTACGACTTATTAAAACGGTGTGAAACCACTGCGGTATTCCAGTTGGAATCGCGCGGTATGAAAGAGCTTATCAAGCGACTGCAGCCGGATAATTTTGAAGATATTATCGCTTTGGTGGCATTGTTCCGACCCGGGCCGTTGCAATCGGGCATGGTCGATGACTTTGTTAATCGTAAACATGGCCGGGCCAAAGTCGATTATCCGCATCCCGATCTCGAACCCGTTCTGAAACCTACCTATGGGGTAATCGTTTATCAGGAACAGGTTATGCAAATCGCCCAGGTTCTGGCCGGTTATAGTCTGGGGGAAGCCGATATGCTGCGCCGGGCGATGGGTAAGAAAAAGCCCGAAGAAATGGCCAAGCAACGACAGATTTTCCTGGAAGGTGCTAAAAATCGTGGCATTGAGGAAAACACTGCAGGACCGATTTTCGATTTGATGGAAAAGTTTGCTGAGTACGGTTTTAACAAATCGCATTCAGCTGCTTATGCATTGGTTGCCTATCAAACGGCCTGGCTGAAAGCCCATTATCCAGCAGCGTTTATGGCGGCAGTATTATCAGCGGATATGGACAACACGGATAAAGTTGTCGGCCTGATTGATGAATGCCGGGATATGAATCTGACGGTATTACCGCCTGATGTTAATTTCAGCAAAATCCAGTTTACCGTAGAAAATGAAACCACTATCCGTTACGGCATGGGCGCCATCAAAGGGGTAGGTGAATCGGCACTGGCAGGTATTGTTTCAGAACGCGAGCAGGGCGAAGCATTTACCTCATTATTTGATTTCTGTCGTCGGGTTGAGCTGAAAAAAATCAACCGCCGAGTGATGGAATCTTTAGTTAAAGCGGGTGCATTTGATTCACTTGGCGGACATCGAGCCAGTCTTGAATCCAGCCTCAGCCGGGCGATGCAGATTGCAGAGCAGCATCGGCGTGATGCCGCCAGTGGGCAGAATGATTTGTTTGGCCTGGCTGAACCATCTCATGCCGATCAACCGCAAACTGATTTGCTGGAAGATGTGCCTGAATGGCAGGAAGAGCAGTTATTACGTGCTGAGAAAGAAACACTGGGGTTATATTTAAGCGGACACCCCATCGATCGTTATGCTGCCGAGCTGGCCCAATTTATTCCAAAAAAAATCAGTGAGCTGGATGCGCCTGAATCCAAAGGCTATCAACGTAATGAAATTCCATTACTGACTGCTGGTTTGATTGTGGCCATTCGTACGATGAAATCCAAAAACGGCAGCCGTATGGCGTTTATTACTCTGGATGATCAGACAGCCCGCCTGGAAGTGCGGGTTTTTGGCGATGTCTATGAGCAATATCAAAGTGTTATACAACCGGATAAATTGGTGGTGATTCAGGGCAAGATTGGCCAGGATAATTTCAGTGGCGGTCTCGCTGGTACGGCAGAGTCAGTTTATGATTTACAGAAAGCCCGTGAATTATTTGGTAAGTCAGTCCAATTGACGGTGAAGCAGCAAGGTGAGGATGCACAATGGATTTCGCAGATGCAAGCTGTGATGTCACCATTTTGTGGTGGTGTAATTCCAGTGGAACTCAAGTATGTTAATCAGGATGCTGAAGTATTGATCCGACTGGGGCATGACTGGCAAATCACTCCATCGGATACCCTGTTGAAAGAGCTGGCAGATTTACCAATTAGTGAAACTGTGACGGTGCGCTATTAAGCGACTTAATCCGCTTTGTTGGCTGATGTCAATCGTGTACGATTAATGCAACTCAAACGTTTATTCTAAGGATTGCTGACGTGGAAATGATGCCTTACCTGAAACTGATGGCTGATAAGGAAGCCTCAGATTTGTTTTTTTGTACTGCGACCGAACCGCAAGTCAAAATTCAAGGGGTGATACGCCCCGTTGGCAGTAAAAAAATGCTGACAGGTGAAGTCAAAGAGCTCGCCTATTCATTAATGGATCAGCAACAGATAGCTGAATTTGAACAAAATCTGGAAATGAATTTTGCCGTTCCAGTCCATGGCGTTGGCCGGTTCCGGGTCAATATCTTCCGGCAGCGTGGCGAAGTCTCCATGGTCATTCGCTATATTCGTACCCATATTCCAAATTTTGAAGAAATGAGTTTGCCACCGGTACTGGGTAATGTGGTGATGGAAAAACGTGGTTTGATTCTAGTTGTCGGTGCCACCGGCAGTGGTAAGTCCACTACGTTGGCCGCAATGATTGGTCATCGAAATCGAAATTCCGGATCACATATTCTGACCATTGAAGATCCACTGGAATTTGTGCATTCCCATCAGCGATCAATTGTGCAACAGCGCGAAGTCGGTATTGATACTCTTTCTTACGAAAATGCATTAAAAAATGCCTTGCGTGAAGCACCCGATGTCATTCTGATTGGTGAGATCCGCGACATGGACACCATGAAGCACGCTATCAATTACTCTGAAACCGGTCATCTGTGTTTAGCGACCTTGCACGCTAATAATGCAAATCAGGCGCTGGATCGGATCATTAACTTTTTCCCGGAAATGATGCATCGTCAGATCCTGATGGATCTGTCACTGAATTTGCGTGCCATCATCTCGCAGCGTTTATTACCTTCGGTGCAGGATGGCAATCTGGTGCCGGCGGTGGAGGTCATGCTTAGCTCGCCATATATCGCTGAATTGATTAATAAAGGTCAGATCGGTGCGATCAAGGATGCGATGAAAGAAAGTAGTGAACCGGGGACGATTACCTTTGACCAGGCGTTGTTGACACTGTATCGGCAAGGCAAGATTTCTCAGGAAGATGCATTGCGTAATGCCGATTCACGTAATGACCTCAGTCTGGAAATCCGTATGGGGGCAACCCATGATGACAGCGATGCAGAAGACGAATTAATCCTCAGCTGAGCATAACGATAGGGTTTGCTGATCTTTCATAGTCGTCAGCAGTGGTAGATATGAAAGATCAACAAGCCCTAGTGCGTGTATAATCGAACTATTTTGATTCGAAGGTAATTTTGTAATGCAGTTGAATTTCCTTGACTACGAGCAGCCTATTGCCGAGCTGGAAGCTAAAATCGACGAACTTCGCTACATGAGCAATGACAGCGATCTGAATATCACCGAAGAAATTCAGAAGCTTAAGGAAAAAAGTGAATCGCTTACGCGCTCGATTTTTTCCGGATTGACGCCATGGCAAGTCACCCAAATGGCTCGCCATCCGCAGCGACCTTATACGTTCGATTACATCAAATATCTGATCACTGACTTCGAAGAATTGCATGGTGATCGCGCCTACGCCGATGACCAGGCATTAATTACCGGAATGGGCCGTTTCAATGGCCAGCCGGTGATTGTTATTGGTCATCAGAAAGGTCGTGATACCAAAGAAAAAGTGGCTCGTAATTTCGGTATGCCACGCCCTGAAGGCTATCGTAAAGCGTTACGGGTGATGAAACTGGCTGAACGCTTTGGTATGCCAGTATTGACCTTTATTGATACGCCAGGTGCATATCCCGGTATCGGTGCTGAAGAGCGTGGTCAGAGTGAAGCCATTGCTCGGAATCTGTTTGAAATGGCTAAATTAAAAACCCCCATCATCAGCACCGTTATCGGTGAGGGTGGCTCAGGCGGTGCGCTGGCAATCGGTGTTGCTGACCATTTGATGATGCTGCAATACAGTATTTATTCGGTTATTTCACCGGAAGGCTGTGCCTCCATTCTTTGGAAGAGCGCTGAAAAAGCTTCTGATGCTGCCGCAACACTTGGCGTGACTTCAGATCGTCTGAAATCCCTGGGGTTAATCGATGAAATTGTCAAAGAACCCCTGGGTGGTGCGCATCGTGATCCTGAAGCACTGATGGCAAATATGAAAACAGCAATCAATACTAAAATTAAACAGTTACAGGTGATGCCGGTTGATGAACTGGTTAAACGCCGTCAACAACGTTTGCTTAATTATGGTGCCTTTGAAGGATAAACAGGCCCTGGTTTATACAAGTGTCTTTTGACACAGAATTAGTTATTCAGAAGATCCGCAAATATTGCGGATCTTCTACTTTATGGGTGGCCTACAGCGGTGGTATGGACTCCCATGTGCTGCTGCATTTTCTGGCAACACATCGTGAGCAGTTTCCCCAAAAAATACAGGTCGTGCATGTCGACCATCAGCTGCAATCTCAATCTGCCCGTTGGACTGAACACTGTCGACAGGTTGCTGCTTCATTAGAAATGCCTTTTCACTGTTTGAAAGTGACGGTTACAGATATTAATCAGTCAGGCCTTGAATCGGCCGCACGGACTGCGCGTTATCAAGCTATTCATCAACTGATTAACGATGATGGCATTTTGCTAACTGGACAACATTTGCAAGATCAGGCTGAAACCTTGATGCTGCAATTACTGCGAGGGGCTGGCACTCGTGGATTAGGAGCGATGAAAGTAATTTCTCAATGGCAGAAAATGCAGATTGTTCGGCCATTGTTGACTATTTCCAGAGAAGCGTTATTTGAATACGCAACAACACATCAGTTGCAGTGGATTGAAGATCCCAGTAATCAAAATACCCAGATAAATCGTAACTTCCTACGTCATCAAATCTGGCCATTGTTACAACAACGTTGGCCTGCCTTAAACCGAAATCTGGCACGTTCAGCAAATAACCTGCAGGAAAGCCAAATTCTGTTGGATGAGATAGCGGAACAAGATTTAATTTCTGTTGAAGCTAATTCAATTGATGGCAGTTTAAACATTACCAAATTGCAGGCTTTGAGTGAGCCAAGGCAACGCAATGTGCTGCGATTTTTTATAAAAAAGTTAAATATGGTGCTGCCGTCAAGCATAAATTTGCAACGGATTTTAATGGAAGTCTGTCAAGCCGCAGCAGATGGGCAGCCTCAGGTCAGTTGGAGCCAATACATTGCCAGACGGTATCAGAACACACTTTATATCAGTTGGTTAAGACAACATCCTTTACCGGCTTCATCCGTGAATCTGCTTTACGATCAACAGCCCATATTGTTGGATGCTGAGCATCAGTTAGTTTGGAAAGCTGCAAGGGGAGAAGGGATTCGTGCCGAATTGTTTCGCTCTGGTTTAGCATTAACGTTTCGTCAGGGTGGAGAAAAAATCCAGCTAGCTGGCAAGTCTCATCATCAATCATTAAAAAAGTTGTTCCAGGAATGGCAAATCCCGGTTTGGCAACGCGATTCAATTCCGTTGTTGTTTGCCAATCAGCAATTAGTCGCAATTGTTGGGTATGCCTGTGCAGAAAAAGCCAAGCCCTTATCCGACGAAACTGGCTGGTTACCAGTGATTGAACAGACTTGATGGGGATATTTTGATTGAGCGACTCGGGCAATTCTGATACTTTATGACGATATTTTTGAGTGTGGCTATTCTGGCTGCACCGCTATTGCAAAAACTCTCCATAATATGACTAAATTTATATTTGTCACTGGTGGTGTTGTGTCGTCTCTCGGTAAGGGAATCGCGGCGGCTTCACTGGCAGCGATTCTAGAAGCTCGTGGCCTGAAGGTCACAATGATTAAACTCGATCCCTACATCAACGTTGATCCCGGAACAATGAGCCCACTGCAACATGGTGAGGTGTTTGTAACGGATGATGGTGCTGAAACCGATCTGGATTTAGGTCACTACGAGCGATTTATTGATGCCAATATGACCAGCCGCAATAACCATACGACTGGCCAAATCTATGAAAACGTTATCCGTAAAGAACGCCGGGGAGAGTATCTTGGCAATACGGTGCAGGTCATTCCGCATATAACCGATGAAATCAAACGCTGTGTTTATGAAGGCGCTGGCGATGCCGATGTTGCACTGGTGGAAATCGGTGGAACGGTCGGCGATATTGAGTCATTACCGTTTTTGGAAACCATTCGTCAGATGGCCACTGAATTAGGCCGTGATCGTGCCTTGTTTATTCATCTGACATTGGTGCCCTATATTGCTTCTGCCGGTGAAATCAAAACCAAACCCACTCAGCATTCCGTAAAAGAACTGCGCACTATCGGTATTCAACCGGATGTTTTGCTGTGTCGTATGGATCGTCCCCTACCGGAATCCGAACGCCGCAAGATTTCATTGTTTACCAATGTGCCTGAAAAATCGGTTATCACCTGTATTGATGTAGACAGCATTTACAAGATACCAATGGAGTTACACAAACAAGGTCTTGATGACATTGTGGTGAAACAACTGGGACTTGATGCTAAACCGGCCGATCTGAGTCAGTGGCAGCAGGTTTATGAAAATCTCTCCAACCCGCAGGGTGAAGTCAATATAGCCATGGTCGGCAAATATATGGAGTTGACCGAAGCCTATAAATCCCTTTCCGAAGCCTTGGTTCATGCTGGTATTCATACCCGTACCAAGGTCAATGTGCATTATGTCGATTCTGAAATGATCGAGAAAAATGGCACCAACAGTATTGCCGATATGGATGCCATTCTGGTGCCTGGCGGCTTTGGAAAACGTGGTGTCGAAGGTATGATTTCAACCGCCCAGTTTGCCCGCGAAAACAATATCCCGTATCTGGGAATTTGTTTGGGGATGCAGGTGGCCGTCATCGAATATGCTCGTCATAAAGCAGGCCTGACACAGGCTTTCAGTACTGAGTTTGAACCTAATACGCCAGATCCTGTGATAGGTCTTATTACAGAATGGCAGAAAGAGGATGGCAGTGTAGAACAGCGTGATCATGATTCAGATCTGGGTGGCACCATGCGTTTGGGCGGTTATCCCTGTGTACTGAAACCAGGATCTCTGGCACAACAGATTTACGGTGCTGATGAAATCGTTGAGCGTCATCGTCATCGTTATGAGTTCAACAATAATTACAAACAGAAACTGGAAGATGCCGGATTACTGTTTTCTGGCATGTCAAAAGATAACTCGCTGGCAGAAATGGTCGAGATTCCAGGCCATCCCTGGTTTGTGGCCTGTCAGTTCCATCCAGAGTTCACCTCCACTCCAAGACACGGACATCGATTATTTGAAGGTTTTATCAATGCTGCGGTGGCGAATCATAAAAAACGAGGACAGCAGTAATGCAATTATGTGGTCATGAAGTTGGTGGTAAACAACCGTTGTTTTTGATTGCCGGCACCTGTGTTATCGAAAGTGAACAAATGACTATGGATGTGGCTGGTAAGTTAAAAGAGATGACAGACAAACTGGGTATCCCTTTTATCTACAAATCCTCATTCGATAAAGCCAATCGTACCTCTACTAATACCTATCGCGGTCCTGGTCTTGAAGCGGGTATGGCGATTCTGGAAAAGGTTAAAAAAGAATTTGGTCTGCCTATTCTGACAGACGTTCATGAAGACACCCCGCTGGCAGAAGTTGCCAGTGTGGTCGATGTATTGCAAACCCCAGCTTTCTTGTGTCGTCAGACCAATTTTATTATTAATGTTGCCAGCCAGGGATTACCGGTAAATATTAAAAAAGGCCAGTTTCTGGCGCCATGGGATATGCAGCATGTCGCGGATAAAGCCAAATCAACGGGTAACCAGCAGATCATGTTATGTGAACGTGGTACTTCATTTGGTTATAACACATTGATTTCAGATATGCGTGGTTTACCGACCATGCGTCATATGGATTGCCCGGTAGTATTCGATGCCACCCACTCAGTGCAGCAACCTGGTGGTCAGGGTGGCAAAAGCGGTGGCCAGAGACAGTTTGTACCTGTACTGGCACGTTCTGCAGTAGCGGCTGGCATTGCTGGCTTGTTCATGGAAACGCATCCGGATCCTGAAAAAGCCCTCAGTGATGGACCGAATTCCTGGCCACTGCATAAAATGCAGGCTTTACTGGAAACGCTGATTGCTATCGATAAAACAGTTAAACAACAAGACTTTATTGAAGACGCCTACCTGTAACAGGTGGCATGCCAGAACAGGGTTATTGTCTGGCAACTTCAACTATAGATGGAGACAATTATGAGTAAAATTATAGATGTTCGTGGCCGTGAGATCATTGATTCTCGTGGTAATCCTACGGTCGAAGCTGACGTTATTCTTGCCAGTGGTGCTATGGGAAGAGCAGCTGTACCTTCAGGTGCTTCAACTGGCGAACGTGAAGCGATTGAGTTACGTGATGGCGATAAGTCACGTTATCTGGGCAAAGGCGTAACCAAAGCTGTTGAAGCAATCAATACTGAGTTACGTGCGGCTGTTGTTGGAATGGATTGTCTCGATCAATCCAGCCTAGATGAAAAACTCATTGCCTGTGATGGTACTGATAATAAACAACGTCTTGGCGCCAACGCAATTCTGGCGGTTTCCATGGCGGCGGCAGTAGCAGGTGCGGATGAACAGGGTTTGCCTTTATATCGCTATCTTGGTGGAGATAAGGCGGTGACCTTGCCGGTACCGATGATGAACATTATCAATGGTGGATCACACGCTGATAATAGTGTTGATTTTCAGGAATTCATGATTGTGCCAGTCGGTGCCAAAAGCTTCAAAGAAGCCATTCGTGCCGGAGCAGAAGTATTTCATCAGTTAAAAGCAGTTTTATTAGCCCAGGGTCTTAATACCGCTGTGGGTGATGAAGGTGGATTTGCCCCCGATCTGGCGTCAAATGAAGCCGCTATGGAACTGATTATGCAAGCCATCAAACAGGCCGGCTATGAGCCGGGCCGTGATGTCATGATCGCGCTGGATGTCGCCAGTTCCGAGTTTTATAAAGACGGTATGTATCGTCTGGAATCCGAACAGCGTAGTCTCACTGCGGCTGAATTAACCGATTTGCTGGAAAACTGGTGCAACAAGTATCCAATCATCAGCATTGAGGATGGCATGGATGAAAATGACTGGCAGGGATGGAAGTTGCTGACCGATCGTTTAGGGGATCGTATTCAATTGGTGGGTGATGATTTATTTGTTACCAACAGTGCGATTCTGCAGAAGGGCATTGAAGCCAAGGTGGCCAATGCGATCTTGATTAAGCTGAATCAAATTGGCACGTTGAGTGAAACACTTCATGCAATGAATATGGCCGCTGAAGCAGGCTATAAATCAATTGCATCCCATCGCAGTGGCGAGACTGAAGATACGTTTATTGCTGATTTGGCGGTGGGCACCCAATGTGGTCAAATCAAGACTGGCTCAATGTCGCGTTCAGACCGGGTAGCAAAATATAATCAGTTGCTGCGTATTGAAGCTGAACTGGGCGCTGCAGCAATTTATCCGGGGTTGCGGGCTTTCGCCTGTCAGTGAAGTTTGACGTATGAAAACAGTACTGATTGTGCTGACGTTAATTTTTGTCATGCTGCAATACAGATTGTGGTTGAGTCATGATGGCTTACCAGCTTTGTTAAGACTTCATCACACAGTTGAAAAACAGCGTATTGATAATGCAAAACTTGAAGAGCGTAATCAGGTACTGGCGGCAGAAGTTGCTGATCTTAAAAGCGGTTTGGATGCGTTGGAAGAGCGTGCTCGCAGTGAACTGGGTATGGTTAAGCCAGAAGAGACCTTTTTTCACATAATCGAACTTCCAGATGATGATGAACAATAAAGTCTGGGCGGTGGTGCCTGCTGCAGGGATCGGCAGCAGAATGCAGGCCGATCGCCCTAAGCAGTATCTACTACTGAATAATCAACCAGTAATTGTTCATAGTCTGCAACGGCTTATCAGTCATCCTGCAATTGAAGGGGTCGTTGTCGCGCTTTCAGCCAATGATCCCTACTGGCCTTCATTGAATCTGCCATCACAATGGCCCATCCATACAACACTGGGGGGTGAGCATCGGGCAGATTCAGTGAGCAATGCGTTGGAATTTTTAAAAAATCTTACCCGGCAGGATCCCTGGGTCCTGGTTCATGATGCAGCACGACCCTGCATTCGGCACAGTGATATTGATTCCATGTTGCAGCAATTAAGCGATGATCCGGTGGGCGGTATTTTAGGTGTGCCGCTAAGTGAGACGATCAAGCGTGTGAATACAGATAACACCATTGAAGCAACAGTAGATCGAACTGGATTATGGCGAGCATCCACTCCTCAGATGTTCCGTTTGAGAGGTTTGGCTGAGGCATTAACTCAAGCGAAACAATGTAATATCAATGTTACAGATGAGGCCAGTGCAATGGAGTTTATGGGCTTAGTACCCAAAATGGTAGCCGGCCATGCTGACAATATCAAAATTACTCTGCCACAGGATCTGGCATTAGCAGCGCTCTTTTTACAACAACAGAATAATGGAGAAGCTGCGTGAGAATCGGTCACGGTTATGATGTACATCGGTTTGCTGAGAACTGTTCGTTAATTATAGGTGGCGTAAATATCCCTCATACGCATGGACTGGAGGCTCACTCCGATGGGGATGTGTTGATTCATGCAATATGTGATGCTTTGCTCGGCGCTGCAGGCTGGTGGGATATCGGCCACCATTTTCCAGATGATGATATGGCCTTCGCGGGAATTGATAGTCGGGTACTGTTGCGTCGTGTTTATGACGATTTGAAAGCGGCAGGCTGGCAGGTCAGCAATGTCGATTCTACAGTGGTAGCACAAGTCCCTAAATTAGCGCCGTATATCCCGCAAATGCGAGAATTGCTGGCCACTGACCTGCATATTGAGTCCTCAGCGATTAATATCAAAGCGACCACAACCGAAAAGCTGGGCTTTGTCGGCCGCCAGGAGGGCATAGCGGCTCATGCTGTGGCGCTTATCCAAAAGGCTGTATCTGTTTGAAACATTTTGATTATTTTTCCCTGCCACACCATTCTGCCACTGCGTCAAGTTGTGGTGCCAAGTTACGTGAGAAAGCCGTTTATTTTGAAGTGGAGGAGCATCTGCCATTTTCGCCGGAGGGCGAAGGGTCGCATGTCTGGCTGTATGTGCACAAAACCGATACCAACACCGACTGGCTGGCCCAGGAAATTGCCCGTTTTGCCGGTGTATCACCCGTTGCAGTAGGTTACGCCGGGCTTAAAGATCGTCATGCAGTTACTTCACAATGGTTCAGTGTAAATTTACAGGGGTTGCCAGAACCGGATTGGCTGGCATTTGAAAATGAACAAATCAAAATTCTTAAAGCGGTTCGTCACAGCAAAAAATTAAAACGTGGGGCACTTGCCGGAAACCGTTTTCGTTTGCGATTAACCGACATTGTCGGTGACATGAATATCTGGGAGCAGAATCTGCAATTAATTGCGAAGCAGGGCGTACCTAATTATTTTGCCGAACAACGTTTCGGTCATCACGGTAATAACCTGAAAAAAGCAGATCAATGGTTCACAGAAGGGACCGAGCCGAAAAAGCGTAATCAACGCAGTATTATTATTTCAGCAGCGCGTTCCTGGTTGTTCAATCTGGTGCTGGCCGAAAGAATCCGTCAAGGCAACTGGAATCAACTATTGGCAGGTGACGTAATGTTGCTGGCTGGTACCAGAGCCAGTTATTTTGTCGCTGAAACCAAAGATGAAGTACTTAAAAAGCGAATTAACGAAATGGACATCCACCCGACCGGACCACTCTGGGGTAAGGGGGAAGCAATCAGTAAGAATGATACGCTGGCTCTGGAACAGAGTGTATTAAAAGACTGGCAGGATTGGCAGCAGCAGCTGGTGAAACTGGGTTTATCGCAGGAACGTCGTGCGCTGAGATTGTTTCCACAGAATCTTAAATGGCAATTTATCAATGAAACCAGTTTACTGTTAGAGTTTGAATTGGGGCCGGGCAGTTATGCAACGGCTGTTTTGCGAGAACTGGCTGAAATTCAGGACATGTCGCAGAAAATTTCCGCAGTGTCACCGAGTCCTAGTGAATAGGATTCAGTGATCTCTGAAGGAGGCTGATATGAATCTCTCCATGATTAAGGTGTTATTGCTGTTTTTATTATGCCTGCCATTCTCTGTTCAGGCAGTAGATCGGTGGCAGGCGTCGAGTGGTAATAAACATACCGCGGTACTGGAATTATTTACTTCAGAAGGCTGTGGCCTTTGTCCACCTGCGGAACGCTGGTTATATCAACAGCAGCGGGCAGAGCTTGATTATATTGTTTTGGGCTTTCATGTGGATTATCTGAATGATAAGAAAGGCTGGGTGGATGCATTTGCCAAACCGGTATTTTCTGAACGCCAGAAACTATTGGCCCGACTGAACCGATATCAGACGATTTACACTCCGGAATTTGTATTAAGTGGCGAGTCCCTGCCAAATTGGCGGGCGAATTTCGCTGAAGCAGTTAGTTTTCTCAATGAATTTGATGCTCAAGCACAGATTCGTTTAAGGGCTAACCTGATTAATGATCAGTTGAAGATTGATAGCCGAAGCCTGGTAACGGGTAAGGAAAATCGTCAACACAGCAAACTGTACCTTGCTATTACGGAGGATGATGTCAGCAGTCTTGTCCTTGGTGGAGATAATGCCGGACAGACCTTTAATCATCAAAACCTGGTTCGTCGATGGTTGGGTCCATTTGAGCTTGATGATTCTGGTGAAACCTTTATTGAACATCAAGTGAAATTGTCACCTGAATGGCAGCAGGACAAACTGAAACTGGTGGCGATTGTTCAAAATTTATCCGATGGTTATATTTTGCAGGCCGTGGAATTACCCTTAACACAATAGAAGTTAGATGGATTATTTACCAATATTTATAGATTTAAAACAACGCCAGTGTCTGGTGGTTGGGGGGGGCGAAATTGCAGCTCGTAAAGCAGCACTATTGTTGAAAGCTCAGGCATCAGTAACCATTGTTGCCCCCGAGATTGCAGAGATGTCGCGCCAATTGCTGGAAGAGCCTGATTACAAGGGCAGGTTGCGTTGGGTCAATGATAGATTTGATTCAAACTACCTGAATCAGCAAACGCTGGTGATCGCAGCGACCAATGATGAAAAAGTTAATCTTGAGGTCTATCAGGAAGCCAAAGCCAGAAATATTCTCACCAATGTGGCTGACCAGCCCGAGATGTGTGACTTTATTCTGCCTTCGGTTCTGGATCGATCGCCGATTGTGGTGGCAATATCCAGTGGTGGTCAGTCACCTATTCTTGCCAGACAATTACGCGCACGACTGGAAACACTGATTCCACCGGCTTACAGTAAACTGGGTTTACTGGTGGGGGAATATCGTGATCGGGTGAAGGCAAAGTTCGGCCATATTAAACAGCGTCGTCGTTTCTGGGAGTCTGTTTTACAAGGCCCAGTCGCCGATCATGTATTGGCGGGACGTGATGAACTGGCCAGCAAAACCCTCGAAACCCTGATTGATGAAACCGCTGATAATGCTTTGCAACAAGGAGAAGTCTATCTGGTGGGAGCCGGCCCCGGTGATCCCGATTTACTAACCTTTAAAGCCTTACGATTGATGCAGCAGGCCGATGTGGTTTTTTACGATCGTCTGGTGAGCAAGGAAGTGCTGGCATTAGTACGTAAAGAAGCTGAAATGATTTATGTCGGAAAACAGCGAGCATGGCACAGCAAGCGTCAGGATGAAATAAATCTGCTATTACTGGAACACGCTCAGGCTGGCAAACGTGTTTTACGTTTGAAAGGTGGGGATCCGTTTATTTTTGGTCGTGGTGGTGAGGAAATTGCCACACTGGCTGAACAGAAAATTCCTTTTCAGGTCGTACCAGGAATTACAGCTGCTTCGGGTGTCGCTTGCTACTCCGGTATTCCTTTAACACATCGTGATTATTCACAAAGTTGTGTGTTTGTAACAGGCCAGTTAAAAGAAGGTGAGCTGGATTTGAATTGGCAGGCCTTAGTGCAGCCTCGCCAGACAGTGGTTGTTTATATGGGCCTCGCAGGGCTTGATATTCTTAGTCAGAAGCTACAACAGCACGGCATGAAAGCCGATATGCCTGCGGCACTGGTTCAGCAAGGCACAACAGATAATCAAAAGGTTTGGACAAGTACTATTGCCGAGCTTCCTGAATTGGCAAAAAAACAACAACCTGTCGCACCAACGCTACTGATTATTGGTGAAGTTGTACAATTGCATAATAAACTATCCTGGTTTTCTTAATAAAATCAACAGATTAATCTTCCCTTATTGTTTTAGGAATTTTTCCTAATTCTATGTGCGAAACGTCATGCTAGCATCGCCCTAAGCTTCATAGAAAGCGATATAAAAAAATTAATACAAATATTAAATCTGGGAGATTAAGATGGCGATTCCATTCCGACGCGGCCTCCTGCCTGCGTTGCTAGCTAGTGCATTAACTCCGGGACTCAGCTTAGCTGCAGAACCGGATCTTCAACTTGAAAATATCGAAGTTATCAGTCTCACACCATTACATGGGGTAGGACTGGAGGCAGATAAAATTCCAAGTCATGTTCAAACTGCAACTGACGAAGATATTGAGCGTAACCAAAGCTTGGATATTTCTGATTTTATGAATCAGACAATGGATAGTGTGAGTCTGAATGCCGCTCAAAATAATCCTTTCCAACCTGATTTGAAATTCCGTGGTTTCACCGCTTCTCCACTTGTCGGTAATTCTCAAGGAATATCGGTTTATCAGGATGGTGTTCGTATCAACGAACCTTTCGGCGATGCGGTGAACTTTGAATTATTGCCTAAATCGGCAATTGCCAGCATGAATATGATGTCAGGTTCGAATCCATTATTTGGTCTGAATACTCTGGGTGGCGCTTTATCGATTCAAACGAAAAACGGTTTTACCCATCCTGGTCATAGTCTGGAAGCTTACACCGGTTCATTTGGTCGTGATTCGGGCACTATTGAAACGGGGGGCAATGACGGCAATTTTGGTTATTTTGTGACCGGTTCCATTACCAAAGAAGATGGTTGGCGTGATTTTTCACCTTCCAGAGTTGAACAGTTCTTTTCCAACTTAAGCTATCGTAATGAAACCAGTAGTCTGGATTTTGGTATTACCGCTGTTGATAGTGATTTGAATGGTAACGGTGCTTCTCCAATTGAGTTAGTTGCTGACGATCGGGAAGCTGTTTTCACCCATCCAGATAATACGCAAAATGAGTTGCGTATGTTCACTTTGAATGGATCACATTGGGTGAATGACAATGTCATGCTGTCTGCTAACACCTATTATCGTCGAAGTGATCGCAGCACGTTTAATGGTGATGGTTCTGAGTTAAGTGTAATTGGTGGGCAAATCGGCGAAGACGAGGATGGTGTTGAAGGTGTATTTGATGGTGATGACGAAATCATTAGTACAGATTCGCTCGGCTTTGCAGATGGTGATGATGTAGCCCTGAATAACACTAGTAAAACTGAACAAGATAGTTATGGTTTTGCTTTACAGTCAACCTTTTTGAATGATTTGTTCGATCGGGAAAATCAATTGATTGTTGGTGCTTCCTACGATACTTCAGATGTTAAATATTCATCCCAATCTGAAATAGCAGAATTTACTGATTCGCGTGGAACAGATGGAACGGGCTTCATTATTGATGAAACAGTAGTTGATGGTGATATTGAAACAGACACATTCAGTTTGTTTTTCACTAACACACATTCATTAACTGAACGTCTCGATTTAACTGTGGGTGGACGTTATAACTGGATTCAGATTGATATTTCTGGGACCAGCGAAGGTGGTGAACAGGATCTTAATGAGTCTGGTAATAAACATGTATTCAAACGCTTTAACCCTACAGTTGGTTTAACTTACGCGTTACAGGATAACTTGACTGTGTATGGGAACTATAGCGAATCTAATCGTGCTCCCACTGCATCTGAACTGACTTGTGCCGAACCAGAGTCACCTTGTGCTTACCCTAATGCTTTTTTAGCAGATCCTCCTCTGGATGATGTAGTTGCTAAAACAGTTGAGGCAGGTTTGCGTGGACAGCAAGAAATGTTTAATTGGTATAGCAACATTTATTACACTCAGCTAACGGATGATTTGTTCTTCTTCTCAGAAGATGAAGAAGTTTCTGAAGAAGTTAGTGGGCGTTTAGGTCTGGGTAACTTCAGAAATATTGACAAAACAGCACGTGCAGGGCTGGAAGTTGGACTGAATGGCCAATATCAACAACTGGCCTGGTTTAGTAATTACAGTTATGTTCGGGCGACCTTCGAAGATAATTTTGATTATTCCCGTAATGGCAATTTATTCAGCGTAAGTAAAGGCGACCGTCTGCCAAGTATTCCTGAACACAATATCAAGATCGGTGTTGATTATGCCTTTACACCGAAATTATCTCTTGGTGCGACAGCTTCATATCACTCCAGCCAATATTACCGTGGCGATGAGGCAAATGAAGATAAGAAAATCAGTGGTTATGGATTGGTTAATCTCCATGGTCGTTATAAGCTGAATAAAAATGTTCAGTTCTTTGCCAAAGTCGACAATTTGTTTGATAGTGAATACGAGAACTTTGGTTTGTACGGCGAACCTGATGAAGCGCCTGGTCTGGATTATGAAGATCCCCGCTTTGTTGGTGCAGGTGCACCGAGAGCCGGATGGATTGGTTTTAAAATTACTCTGTAATCAAATCGTTAAGCTAAAAGAAAGGCCGCTTCATGCGGCCTTTCTTTTTTATAAATCAATAAATCGCATCGATAAGTCGACAGCCTGCAAATCTTTGGTTAATTGCCCCACAGAAATTCTATCAACACCTGTCTCAGCAATACTTCGTAGCGTCTCTTTATTAATACCACCAGAAGCCTCAAGAGCTACTTTACCCTGAGCAATCACAACAGCCTCGCGAAGCATCTCCAGTGAAAAATTATCCAGCAAAACAATATCCACAGCAGTATTGAGTACCTGATGTAATTCATCCATAGACTCGACTTCAACTTCAATTGACACATTTGGATGCAAAGCTTTGGCCTGAGCTACCGCTGCTGCAATTGAGCCCGCAGCAAGAATATGATTTTCCTTAATCAATATGGCGTCATACAGCCCAAAGCGATGATTAACTCCGCCACCACAACGTACCGCATATTTCTGGCCAAGCCTTAATCCTGGAAGGGTTTTGCGGGTATCCAGCAGTTTAACCGGCAAGTCTTTGATGATGTCAGCATAAAGTTTGGTATGGGTAGCGGTGCCGGAAAACGTCTGCAAAAAATTCATAGCGGTACGTTCGCCACTCAATAATGCCCGGGCATTACCGGAGAGTTCACATACCACCGCATTTTCCCGCAGCAAATCGGCATCGTTGAAGAACCAGTGGATTTGAATACTTGGATCCAGCTGCTTGAAGACTTCATTAAACCAGTCTTGCCCACATAGAACAGCATCCTGACGACTAATTAGTCTGGCTTTGGCTATCGCATTTTTTGGAATAAGATCTGCGGTGAGATCTTGTTGTCCAATATCCTCAAGTAGGGAGAGTTTGACTTGTGAAGTAATAAAATTTGCTGGAATGAAATTCTGAATCGTCATAGTGTTAGGGGTTCAATTTAAACAGACGATAGGGTAACTGTTAAAGCTCTGATAATCTATTCAGAAACCTATGTTGGAGAGATGAGTGATTATCGACAAGCAAAGTGGATGGCTGGATGCGGCGGAGATTTTACCCTCACCAAATTATGATGACCGTCCTGATGAGAGCGATATCAGCGGCATCATTATTCACAATATCAGTTTACCGCCTGGACAGTTCGGCGGAGGCTGGATTGCCGATCTTTTTCTAAACCAGCTTGACCCGAATGCACATCCTTATTTTGCAGAAATCGCGCATCTAAAAGTTTCATCGCATTTGTTGATAAGACGAGATGGATTGATGCAGCAGTTTGTGCCATTTCAAAAACGTGCATGGCATGCAGGGGTATCCTGCTGGGAAGGGCGTGAACGTTGTAATGACTTTACAATCGGTATTGAAATGGAAGGCGATGATGAAACAGCATTCACCGAAGATCAATATCAACAACTAGCAAATGTGAGCAAAGCTCTGTTTGCAGCCTATCCATTATTATCGAAAGAACGAATTACCGGTCATGAGCATATCGCTCCTGGACGTAAAACCGATCCCGGGCCCTATTTTGATTGGGTCTATTTCAAACAATTATTGCAAGCATAAAAAAAGCCGCCAGGAGGCGGCTTTAGTCGATTTTAAATGATTATCACTGCGTGATCGCAATCAGCTCGATATCAAAAATCAAAGTTTCATTGGGGCCAATCATTTCACCGGCACCTTGTGGACCATAAGCCAGATTGCCTGGGATGACCACGCGCCATTTTCCGCCTTCTTTCATCATCTGCAAGACTTCCTGCCAGCCTTGAATAACGCCATTCACTGGGAAGGTTGCTGGTTCACCACGCTGAATAGAGCTGTCAAACACAGTACCATCAATCAAAGTACCTTCGTAATGGGCGATGACTTTATCAGTTGCTTTTGGTGTTGCGCCATCACCTTCTTCAAGAATTTCATATTGCAGGCCACTATCGGTTGTGACTACACCGTCTTTTTTAGCGTTTTCTGCCATATAGGCTTTAGACTCGGCTTGTTTTTTGTTCATCATTGCAGCCAGTTCTTGTGATTTTTTCTGCTGGTATTTACCAATGATTTCCTGCGCAGTTGCCTGATCCATCTGTGGTTGACGGCCAGCCATCATGTCGGCAACACCTGCACTGAATGCATCCATTTCAAGCTCTACACCTTCCATCATCATTTGTTGACCGACTTGTATGCCGAAGATATAGCTGAGTTTTTGTTGTTCGGTATCGAGGGTGGCGTTTTCTGCCATTACATTAGCTCCAAATAAAACGGGAAGGAAAGCGAGATATTTCAGTTTCATGTCTTATGACTCTCAAATTTTAAATAAAATAATTTAGCTTGCGTGGGTTAGAGATCTTATCAGCCGCGAAGTTCGCCATGCGATTGTCTCATATTTTTTCACAGCTTTCAGATTGAATAGCCGAGTAATACACTTGGTTATTCGTTCAAATGATACTATAATGGTATCAATTAGGAGGGCGTCAAATGTTACGCATGAGTAAATTGACTGATTACGGCATTGTGCTGATGAGTTACATAGCCGAGCACCGAAGCAAACAGCATAGTGCCCACATGCTATCTGATGCCGTGCATATGCCATTGCCGACGGTGCGAAAAATTTTAAAAGTGTTGTCAGCCGGAGGACTACTGACTTCAGAACGTGGCGCGCAGGGTGGATATACATTAAGTGGAGATCCCGCCAGTATTTCCGTCGCGCAGATTATTACCGCAATTGAAGGTCCTATAGCTTTAACGGAATGTGTAAGTACTGTTACGCATTGTGATCAGGAAACGCATTGCACCGTGCAGACAAACTGGAACCAAATCAATAATGCCGTATTTCACGCGCTGGATGAGGTCAAGTTAGCCGATATGCTGGCGCCAACAGTTTCAGCGCCGCGAACAGTTCAATTTTACCCGCCCAATTACAGGGCAAGAACAGTTACCTTACAGGATGGTGATCAACATGAATGATCAAACACAACAACTAGAAGCAATTACCCAGAAAGAATACAAAGCTGGCTTTTATACTGATATTGAATCAGACAGTTTGCCACCGGGTTTGAATGAAGATGTAGTTCGTCAGATCTCCCTTATTAAAGGTGAGCCGGAGTTCATGCTTGAATGGCGCCTGAAAGCCTTCCGCCATTGGTTAACGATGGAAACGCCGGAATGGGCACACGTCCATTATCCTGAAATCGACTATCAGTCAGTCAGTTATTATTCAGCTCCCAAGAAAAAAACTGATGGACCAAAAAGCCTCGATGAAGTTGATCCGGAATTATTGCGTACCTATGAAAAGCTGGGTGTGCCCTTAGACGAACGGGCGCGTTTGGCAGGGGTTGCTGTTGACGCGGTGTTTGATAGCGTTTCAGTCTCTAATACCTTTAAAGATAAACTGGCCGAGCAGGGCATCCTGTTTATGCCAATCTCAGAAGCCATTCATGAGCATCCTGAACTGGTCAAAAAATATCTGGGTAGTGTTGTTCCCTATAAAGATAACTATTACGCTGCATTGAACTGTGCTGTATTTACCGATGGTTCTTTTGTCTATATCCCGAAAGGGGTGCGTTGTCCGATGGAACTCTCCACTTATTTCCGTATCAATGCGGCTAATACCGGACAGTTTGAACGGACGTTAATCATTGCTGATGATGACTCCTATGTGAGTTACCTGGAAGGTTGTACAGCGCCTATGCGTGATGAAAACCAGCTGCATGCGGCGGTAGTAGAACTGGTGGCACTGGATCGTGCAGAAATTAAATATTCCACTGTGCAGAACTGGTATCCCGGTGATGAAAACGGCAAAGGTGGTATTTATAACTTTGTAACAAAACGTGCAGCCTGCCGTGGTGAAAGTTCAAAAGTCTCCTGGACTCAGGTTGAAACTGGCTCAGCCATTACCTGGAAATATCCAAGTGTGATTTTGCAGGGGGATAATTCTGTAGGTGAATTTTACTCAGTGGCTGTTACCAATAATATGCAGCAGGCTGATACCGGAACCAAGATGATCCATCTGGGTAAAAACACCAGCTCGACCATTATCTCCAAAGGTATTTCGGCTGGTAGATCATCCAATGCATACCGCGGTCTGGTTCGGATTGGACCCAATGCCGAGAATGCGCGTAACTACACAGAGTGTGATTCGTTACTGATGGGCGATAAATGTGCTGCGCATACTTTTCCGTATATTGAAGTGAAAAATCCGAGTGCTCAGGTTGAGCACGAAGCCTCTACTTCAAAAATCAGTGAAGATCAGCTGTTTTATTGCAAGCAGCGTGGCCTTGATGTGGAAGATTCTGTATCAATGATTGTCAACGGTTTCTGTAAACAGGTTATTCGTGAGCTGCCGATGGAATTTGCGGTTGAAGCTCAGAACCTGCTGGGCTTGTCGTTGGAAGGCTCGGTTGGTTAAACAGCGTTCACTTACATAACTACATGTTGGGCGGGTCAGGCCGCTTAACCTATAAAAAATGAATAGAGAATAATTATGAAAATGTTGGAAATAAAAAATTTACACGCATCAATTGAGGGCAAAGAAATTCTGCGTGGTATCAATCTGACGGTCAATGCTGGCGAAGTTCATGCCATCATGGGACCAAATGGTGCCGGTAAAAGCACCTTGTCAAATGTATTAACAGGTCGTGAAGGCTATGAAATCACCCAGGGTGAAGTCATATATAAAGGTCAAAACCTGCTGGAACTGGAACCTGAAGAGCGTGCCAGACGCGGCGTGTTTCTGGCTTTTCAGTATCCGGTAGAAATCCCCGGCGTCAGTAATATCTATCTGCTTAAAGCCGCATTAAATGCCATTCGTAAACATCAGGGTCTGGAAGAGCTTGATGCCATCGATTTCCTGACGCTGGTCCGCAGCAAAATGGCGTTGGTCAAAATGGACGAACAGTTTTTACACCGCAGTGTAAATGAAGGTTTCTCCGGCGGTGAGAAAAAACGTAATGAAATCCTGCAAATGGCCTTACTGGAGCCGCAACTGGCAATTATGGATGAAACCGATTCAGGTCTGGATATTGACGCCCTGAAAACCGTTTCTGAGGGGGTTAATGCCTTGCGTAGTCCTGAGCGTTCATTTGTGATGATTACCCATTATCAGCGGTTACTTGATTATATCGTTCCCGATTTTGTGCATGTGTTGTCTGAAGGTCGCATCGTAAAATCGGGTGATAAAGAATTGGCAAAAGAACTGGAAAAATCCGGCTATAGCTGGGTGCATGATGCACCAGAGCCGGAAGGGCAGCCTGCATGAAAGTATTAACAGACATTCATACCGATTTTTCTGCTGTTGCTAACAGCCGTGACATTATGGTGGCTGACAACGCACGTTGGAAAACCCTGCGTGAACAAGCTCAGCATCAGTTTGCACGAATGGGCTTACCCGGCAGAAAAGAAGAAGACTGGAAATACACCAGCCTGTGGCAGTTTGGTCAGGAACAGTTTGTTCATCAGGTATCCCAACCAGGATATGCTGATATTCATGAGCTGAAGCTGGTTGAAGATGCCTATCGTCTGGTGATTGTCGATGGTCGTGTGGATTTGACTGCATCATCCATTGACAGACTGCCTGATGGGCTTACCGTAACGCCATTATCTCAATCAATTGAGCGCGCCAGCGAATTTCTCAATCAACAAATCAGCATGGAAAAGCCAGGCTTTAATGCGATGAACACCATGTTGATGAATGAGGGTGTTTTCATAGAGGTAACTGAAAATACAAAGATTGATAAACCGATTGAATTAATCGTGGTAAACAGCGGCCATACGCAATATTACGCAATGCATCTGCGTCATGTCATTGTGCTTGGAAAAGACAGTCAGGCAACCTTTATTGAAACCTATGCTGGCAATGATAAAGCCAATGGTTTGACCGATGTAGTAACTGAAATAAGTCTGGCTGAAAATGCAGAATTATTTCATTACAAATTACAGCGTGAATCACTGGGGCATTATCATGTTGCCACTATGGCTGCCTCACAGGCTACTGACAGTAAATGGCATAACACCAATATTTCTCTAGGTGCAAAACTCGCCAGAAACGATGTACACAGCCAATTATTGGGAGAGCAATCCCATGTGACGATGAACGGTCTGTATCTGGTGACCGGAGAACAGCATGTAGATAATCACACTCGCATTGATCACAGCGTCCCAAATACCACCAGTGAAGAAGTTTACAAAGGTGTATTGGATGAACAAAGCCATGCGGTGTTTAACGGCAAAGTAATCGTTCATAAAGATGCCCAGAAAACCGATGCCAATCAAAGCAACCGCAATTTACTGTTGTCTCGTGGTTGTGAAATTGATACCAAACCGGAAATGGAAATCTATGCCGATGATGTCAAATGTGGACATGGTAGTGCAGTAGGTCAAATCAATGAAGATCAATTGTTTTTCCTGCGTAGCCGTGGTCTCGATGAAGTTAGTGCTCGTAGCTTGCTGACTTTTGCCTTTGCGGTTGACGTGATTGAACGCATTACCAATCAGGAACTCAAACAATCTATTACCCAGGTAATTGAAAAACGTTTACCTAAAGGTGTTGTGCATGAGTAATTTGAACATTAATACTATCCGTGTGGACTTTCCGATTCTGCATCAGGAGATTAATGGCTATCCATTGGTGTATCTGGATAATGCCGCCACCAGCCAGAAACCACGTCAGGTCATTGATGCCGTCAGTCATTATTATCTGCACGATAATGCCAATATTCATCGTGGTGTACATAAGTTAAGTCAACGTGCTACCGATTTATATGAAGCAGCCCGTGGCAAAGTTCGCCAATTTGTAAATGCCAACTCAGATAAAGAAATCATCTTTACCCGTGGAGCCACCGAAGCGATTAATCTGGTGGCGCAAAGCTTTGTCAGACCAAAGCTGCAAGCAAATGATGAAATACTGATCAGTCATTTGGAACATCACGCCAATATCGTGCCGTGGCAGATACTATGTGAACAGACTGGTGCCAAACTCAAAGTGATTCCGATGACTCAGACAGGTGAATTGGATTTAACGCAATTTGATACCATGCTGACTGAACGCACGAAGATTCTGGCTATCGGTCATGTCTCCAATGCACTGGGCACCATCAATCCAGTTAAAGCGATGACTGAAAAAGCCCACGCGAAAAATATTCCGGTATTAATCGATGGTGCACAGGCTGTGCCGCATATGACAGTCGATGTTCAGGATCTGAATTGTGATTTTTATGTGTTCTCCGGCCATAAGATGTTTGCACCCACTGGTATTGGTGCGTTGTATGGACGTGAAGATCTGCTAAACGCCATGCCACCCTATCAAGGTGGTGGCGATATGATTCTTTCGGTAAGTTTTGAAAAAACCATCTATAACGAGCTGCCAGCCAAATTTGAAGCAGGTACACCAAATATCTCCGGTGTTATCGGTTTGGGTGCAGCGATTGATTATATGTGGCAGGTGGGGATCGATAATATCGCCGCCCAGGAACATCACTTGCTGGAGATAGCGACCCGAAAAATTGAGTCTTTGCCTGGTGTCAACATTATTGGTACCGCTGCCGAGAAAGCTGCAGTAATTTCTTTCATGATCGAAGGCGTTCATCCACACGATGTAGGCACTATTTTTGATCAACAAGGAGTTGCTATTCGCACCGGGCACCATTGTGCTCAACCGGTAATGGAGTTTTATGATATTCCGGCCACTGCACGTGCTTCATTTGCCTTCTATAACTCAGAAGAAGAAGTCGACGCATTAATTAACGCCATACAAAAGACACAGGAGCTTTTTGCCTGATGAGTGATTTAAGAGAGCTTTACCAGCAAGTGATCATGGATCACAACAAACGGCCACGTAATTTTCGTGAGATTGAGAAAGCCAATCATCTTGCGCATGGCAACAATCCGTTGTGTGGCGATAAGCTGGTGGTTTATCTCAAGCTTGATGGCGATAAGATTGATGATGTCAGTTTCAAAGGCAGCGGCTGTGCCATCTCCATGGCCTCTGCATCATTAATGACTGAAGCTTTGAAAGGCAAAACCATTGACGAAGCTCAGGCCATTTACGAGCAGGTACATAAATCCATGACCGGTGAAGAAACTGACCGAAACCTGCTGGGCAAACTGGAAGTGCTTAGTGGTGTTAAAGAGTTTCCGGCACGGGTAAAATGCGCGACTTTGTCCTGGCATACCGTGCACGCCGCGATAGACAGTGATCATGATATTTCGATTAGTACTGAGTAATTTATGAACGACAATCAGGTACAACCTTTTACCGCTGAAGATATAAAAGAAGATGTAATTGAGATGCTCAAAACCATCTTTGATCCCGAGATCCCGGTCAATATCTATGAGCTTGGATTGATCTATGAGATTGATGTGAGTGAATCCGGAAATGTGGTTATCCAAATGACGCTTACCGCACCGGGATGCCCCGTGGCACAGACGTTTCCCGGGGATGTAGAAAACAAAATCAGCAGCATTGACGGTGTGAACAAAGTGCATGTTGAACTGGTGTGGGATCCACCCTGGACCCGAGACCAAATGAGCGAAGCCGCTCAATTACAACTAGGTATGTTTTAAGTTTGTCTGGTTAAGTATGACAAACTGCCAAATACAGACATCAGGCAAAAAAAAACCGTGGATAGGTCTATCCACGGTAACTCAGATCGCATGACCAATCTGAAGAGGTAACTAACTTTAAGGCTACAGTAAGCAACTATTTCGGGGGTACACCCCGAGAGAATCTCATTAGCAAGCTGTTGGAGTTAATCATAGTCATCTTAGACGCCACCGCATATAGGAGGAATTCCTTTTATTCTTCTTATGTGTAGACTCGGTTTATCAATGTTAAACGGTGTAGTGAACTGATTTATTATTAAATTTAATTAGAATTAATAATTAAATATAAAAACAATTGCTTAAGTCCGTTTTTCTCTATTTTTATAGCGTCATTAACAAAATAAGGAAAATATCCTATATGGGATATTTTCCTCTTTGTCTACTATCCACTCACAGAAATCAAACTGAGCCGGATAATATGAACATTGCCACCACAAACTCTGCCGAATTACTCAAATTCAAACTCACTGACATGATCGATGATGTATTAGCACATGACGGCTACAGTGATATTCATATCGAAGTTAAGATTCTCAAGCGTGGCCAGAAAGAAGTCATATTACACTTTGGTAAGCAATATCGGTTTGTTATCGACATGCCAGTTAAAAGCACCTCGAAAGATACGGTAGGCTCGAATTGAATTGTTCATTGGGCAAGGAGCGGGTGCCTCTAACAAATACCTCAAATAAAAAATCACCTTTTTTTCCTTTGTGAATAATGATTGAAAAAGCCATTTAAGCTATTCACAGTAATTTTATTTCTCAGTTTACTCATTGAATTATATTGATAATGATGCTTTATCAGTTTAGCTTTTATGTTAATTAATAATAACTAAACACATAACATTAGTTTAAGGAGCAATGATTATTCTCATTCCATGTGATATCGAGAGCGCTATATGAGCTTAAGAGGCCTGATCAATAGTCGAATTATATTTTCGGTGATCATTATTATTCTTGTGGGGGGCTTGTTAACAATATGGCAAGCACGTCATTCAGTTGAACGTGAGGTAAATTCTTCGTTCAATCTGGCCCTGCAAATGATTGATTTGGGATTTAGCCATTTATCCCGAACTTCCATGACTGAATATGAATGGCTTCAGCAAATTAGTGCGATTCAACATACCCGTCATCTACATATAAGTCTTATTAATGAAGAGAATGAGGAAGTAGAATGGTTTGTATCTGATGATATAGATGAAGAGTTACCACCTCAATGGTTTCAACGAGCTGTTAAAACTACCTATCCATCTTCAAAATATGACATAAAACTTGCTGATGGCAGAGTAAAAAAAATTATTGTTCGAGCTGATCCGATGGATGAAATTGCTGAAGCCTGGGAGGAATCGGAAGCTTATTTCTGGTCAGTAATGACAATGGTCGCTGTAATATTTTTAGCCATTAATTTTGTATTCAATTCCATGCTACAAAATGTGCGGACGATTGTTGTTGGGCTTAGGCGTGTAGAGTCTGGACAATATGGACGTAAACTACCGCCCTTCAAAATCAGTGAATTCGATGCTATTGCCACAGAAATCAATCACTTGTCTGATGCTTTGAAAGTCGCCAAAGAGAATAATCAGGCGTTAGCCCGTCATACAATGCAGATTCAGGAATCCGAAAGACGAAACTTATCCCGCGAATTGCATGATGAAATGGGCCAATCGTTGACTGCTATAAAAGCCATGTCTACAGCGATTCGCCAGCCGGGTACGGATGTAGCAAAAATTTCCGATTCAATCGCTGAAATATGTAACCATTTGGCCGGCGTGGTTCGTTCCATGATGCGAACCTTGCATCCGTTAAGTCTTGCTGATTTAGGCTTGGGGGCAACGCTGACCGATCTTGTTAATGAGTGGCGTCGTAGGCATCCCGATCTGGTGATAAAACTGGATTATGATGACCGTCTGGATGATGTTTCACATGAATTGGCGATACATGTTTATCGAATTGCACAGGAATGTCTCACCAATGTAGTGCGTCATGCCAATGCCACTGAGGTAACATTACTGATTCGGCAGGAGGGCGAGCATACCTCTCCACGTGTAGTTATGCGGATCCATGATAACGGGCAAGGCGGTGAGACTTCCGGACATGGGTTCGGGGTATTGGCCATGCGAGAACGGGTTGAGAATATGGGAGGCCGTTTCAGATTCGAGTCTGAAGCAGGAAAAGGCGTTAATGTCAGTGTATGGATGCCAATCATAGAGAAAACAGAGAATGAATGATAAAAAGATAAGTGTATTGCTGGTAGATGATCACCAGGTGGTGAGAGCCGGATTCAGAATGTTACTGGATTCTCAACCATTTATTGGCGACATAGTGGATGTTGATCGTGGCGAAGTGGCCTGTCATGAATATGAACGCAAGCGTCCTGATGTGGTGGTAATGGATTTATCCATGCCCGGCATTGGAGGATTGGAAACCATTCGTCGTCTTAAAAAGCAGGATCCACAGGCCACTATACTGGTCTACAGCATTCATGATGAATCGATCTATGTCGAGCGTGCCATTCAGGCCGGTGCTAAAGGCTATGTGACTAAAAACAGTGCTGCAGAAGTACTGGCAGAAGCCGTGTTAGCGGTATCTCAGGGCAAACGTTATATTGAACAGGATATTTTGCCCAATATAGATGATTTCAAACATCCCAGTGATACGTTGCATTACGGTCAGGTGGTGGAGTTGTTATCGCCAAGAGAGTTTGATGTGTTTTGTCTGACGGCTAAAGGGATGACTGCACATGAAGTCGCTGCAGAATTACATTTAGGCTATAAAACAGTGGCGAACTACAACACACAGATTAAAAATAAACTGAATGTAAACACCACGGCAGATCTGGCGAATATTGCCGTTGTATTAGGTATTATTAAACATTAACCTTAATTGCTATCCAGTTGATAACTAATAGTTAATTTAAAAGTATTGCAAGCCTCTTGAATTTTTTTTGACACATCCCAATCTTGCTGATCAGAAGACAGTATTCGTCTTCATGATGAACTTGTTATGGAGGTGTTTTTATGGCTATTCAACGTTATAGACCTTACAGTCTGCTTGATAATCTGCAGCGTGAAATGTCGACGCTATTCCAGTCACCGGCCGCTGAAACCAACTTCAGTGAAGAGGATTGGACACCAGCAGTTGATATTCAGGAAAACGCAGAGAGTTTCATTATTCACGCTGATTTGCCCGGCGTTAAAGCCGCTGATATTGAAGTGACAGCCGAAAATGGTCTGTTGACCATTAAAGGTGTGCGTGACAGTAAAAAAATTGAAGAAAAGGATAATTACAAACGTATTGAACGCTTCAGTGGCAGTTTTATGCGGCGTTTCACCCTACCGGAAACCGCTGATGTAGATAACATCAATGCCGCTTCACGGGATGGGGTGTTGGAGTTGACGATTCCTAAAATGCCACAGCTTCAACCCAAACGCATTGAGGTGAATGTTCAGCAGTAAAATCAAATTAAAGCCCCGGAAAGTTATTTTCCGGGGCTTTTTTTGTATACAGGAAAAATTCCCAATATAATGATAACCGGGTTAGGGGTTAGCTAATCAATTCAAAAAGATAACCAACATTGCTCTTGCGGGTAGAGAATGGAAGCAGGTTTTTATATTTAAGGAGCAATACTATGAAACATACAGCTACATTATTAACAGCTGCAGTCACCATGTCTTTATCTTCAATGGCATTGGCTGATAACGACAACTATGATCTTGACGATATCCGTGAATGGAAACTGGTAAAAATGGAAACGTGTATGGATGCTGCTTTGGATACCATTCCTGGCAATGTTCGTAAACTGGAAATGAAAATGGAAGGTGATGACCCAGTATATGAGTTTGATATTGAAGCTTCGGCAAATGGCAGTACCTACAATGTCGAATGTAATGCTGAAGAAGGTTTTGTCACCGAAGTCGAGCGTGAAGTAGAAGCAAATGATCCTACATTCCAGAAATACGCCAAAATTGAAGAATCAGCAGCTCGTCAAACGGCTTTGGACTTCATTCCGGGCGAAGTCGTTTCCAATGAATATGAAATCGGTTACGAAGGTTCGGTCACTTATGAATTTGATATCGTGAATGAACATGGCCGCGAATATAAAGTAGATGTAAATGCCGTAACTGGTGAAATTGAAGAAGCCAATTTAGAGTTGTATGAAATTGGTATGGAAAAAGAACTGAAACAATAAAATCAGTCTTGGTAACACTAAAAAGCCGGCTATCATGCCGGCTTTTTTTATGTATTTTACATCAGGTCTTTTTTGAGTGCTTAGTTCACGGTTCAAAGATTATTTAACCCGCATTCCCGGTTTTGCTCCTTCATCGGGGTTTAGGATAAACAAGTCCTTACCACCAGGGCCTGCGGCCAGCACCATGCCTTCTGATAAACCGAAGCGCATTTTACGTGGGGCCAGATTTGCGACCATCACGGTTAATTTACCGACCAGATCTTCAGGTGCATAAGCAGATTTGATGCCTGCAAATACCTGTTTTTCTGTCAGCCCGATATCCAAAGTGAGTTTCAGCAGTTTTTCAGCCCCTTCGACATGTTCAGCATTAACAATTTTGGCGATGCGCAAATCAATTTTGGCAAAATCATCAAACTGAATTTCATCGGCAATCGGATCAATATTTTCTGCTGTTTTGGTGGGGGCAGCTGTTGCAGCCATATTCTCTTTGGACTCTTCAATAATAGCGTCAATTTTGTCCTGTTCGACCCGAGTCATTAAAGGTTTGAACGGTTCAATAGTATGACCTAATAATGGTTGACCAATATCAGCCCACTGCAATGGACTAATTTTTAAGAAAACTTCAGCTTGTTCAGCCGTTCGTGGTAATACAGGTTTGAGGTAAGCAATCAAAACACGAAACATATTGATGCCCATACTACAAACGGCTTGTACTTCTGCGTCTTTGCCTTCTTCTTTCGCCAGCACCCAGGGTTTTTGTTCATCAATATACTGATTGGCTTTGTCTGCCAACGCCATGATTTCGCGCATTGCCTGAGCAAATTCGCGATTGTCATAACGTCTGGCAATCGACTCAGATTGATCGGTGAATGCGTTAAATAATGCTTCATCAGTCAATGAGTCACTTAATTTTCCATCAAAGCGTTTATTGATAAAACCGGCACAGCGGCTGGCAATATTCACAACCTTGCCAACCAGATCTGAATTAATGCGACTCTGGAAATCTTCCAGGCTCAAATCGATATCTTCAATAGTGTTATTCAGCTTGGCAGCAAAGTAATAACGCAGATATTCCGGATTCAGATGATTCAGATAAGTGCGGGCCTTGATAAAAGTGCCACGCGACTTGGACATTTTTTTACCATCAACGGTAAGAAAGCCATGCGCATACACACGGTTTGGTAATCTGAAACCGGCACCCTTAAGCATGGCCGGCCAGAACAGCGCATGGAAATAGATAATATCCTTGCCGATAAAGTGCACCATTTCAGTCGGGCTGTCGGCACGCATAAATTCATTAAAATCCACACCGGTGCGATCACAGTAGTTTTTGAAGCTGGCTAAATAGCCAATCGGAGCATCCAGCCACACATAGAAAAACTTGTTTGGCGCATCCGGTATCTCAAAACCAAAGTAGGGTGCATCACGTGAGATATCCCAATCCTGCAGACCGCTGTCAAACCATTCACCGAGTTTGCGTCCTACTTCAGCCTGTAAATGGTCGCCCTGAGTCCATTCACGCAGCATTGGTTCAAAATTACCTAGTTTGAAGAAATAGTGCTTAGACTCTTTAGTGATGGGAGTAGCGCCAGAAACGGCTGATACAGGGTTTTTTAATTCGGTTGGATCATATGTGGCACCGCAAACTTCACAGCTATCACCATATTGATCGGCTGCACCACATTTGGGGCATTCACCGCGGATAAAACGATCCGGTAAGAACATTTCTTTTTCTGGATCGTAGGCCTGACTGATGGTACGACTTTCGATATGTCCGGCATCACGATTTGCCAGATAAATCTGGCTGGCCAGTTGGCGGTTTTCTTCGCTGTGTGTGCTGTGATAGTTATCAAAACCAATCGCAAACTCGGCAAAATCCGCCTGATGTTCCTTGCTGATGTCGGCAATTAATTGTTCCGGGGTAATGCCCTCATTCTGTGCGCGCAACATAATTGGCGTGCCATGGGCATCATCGGCACATACATAATGACATTCGTGGCCCCGCATCTTTTGAAAACGTACCCAGATATCTGTCTGAATATATTCAACTAGATGTCCCAAATGGACAGAACCGTTGGCATAGGGAAGTGCGCTGGTGACCAGAATCTTTCGTTGCATAAATAAACCGGAATTAAGCCGTTATAAAACCGTCAAAGATAACAGATTAACTAGGGTCTGTTAATCTTTCATGGCCACCATGAAAGGCTAACAAACCTTATCAGACTCTATTTTGAATAATGTGGCATGGTTGCGTTGAAAAGCCATGCCAATTGCTTTAGATTGAGGCTATATCTGCCGTGACGGCAAATCCTAGTAGCAAGAGAGCGCGATGGACCTGAATTTACATGATATACATGCCGAGTCAATTGAACTGGCTCTGGACCGTGCGCGACAATATCGCTCATTACTTGAGCCCGAAATTGCGGAAAGCATCTGCCTGGATATTCTCAATATCGAGCCTGAAAATCAGGCGGCTTTGGTGGTTTACATACTTGCGTTAACGGATCAGATCAGTATCAGTGGCAGTCAGTCGCCGTTTCAGGATATTGAAACGGCTATCAGCAAGCTGTCCAGTGAATACAAACAGACCTATTACACCGGTATTGTGCTGGAACGTCGTGCCAGATTTATGCTCACTCAACCCATGTCCCGTGCATTTGCCTATGATTATTTTATTAAGGCGCTGGAATGTTACCAGCAGGCAGAGCAAATGCGTCCAGATCATAATGATGAAGCCATTCTGCGCTGGAACAGCTGTGTGCGAACCATTCAGCGTGAAAAACTTGAACCGCTGTCAGAGACCGATCAAATTGTAATGAGTCGGGAAAGCTGATGGCACTGTTGCAAGTTAAAAAGCGCCTGATGGCGATGGCCGGTCTGGTGCTGACCGCATATCTGATTTTTCATATGCTCACTAATCTGAGCTTTTTCAGTCCCGAGCAATACCAGGCGTTTTACGATTTTTATAATCAACCACTGATTCGCTGGCCTTTATGGCTATTAGTGGCAGCATCATTGGTGTTTCATGTCATTGTCGCGGTGCAAATTCGGTTGCACAACAGCAAGGCCAGGGTTCAGGCTTATCAGCACCGGCAACATCATTTCATTCCCGCATGGCTGGTATCCATCGTTATTACGCTGATTTTACTGTTTATTATCTGGCATATGGCGCAAATGTGGTCATTTGGCGGCGCTGATATTTACACGCAGACACTCACGTTATTCAGTTCAGTATGGCAATTGCTGATTTACCTTGGGGGCGTGTTGTTAATTGGACTGCATCTGCAACACTCATTGACCAATGTATTACAAACACTGGGCAAAACTTCAAAACAGTTTTACTGGATTAGCACTGCCATTGTCGTTTTACTAGTGGTGGGATTTTCTATTGTCCCGATTCTGGCCTATTGGAAAGCATAAATGACTGAAGAACAACCATTAGACAGCTTTTCCCCAAAAGGTCCATTGGAACAACGTTGGACTCAGCATAAATACAATCTTCGGGTAGTCAGTCCGGCTAATCGAAAACGATATCGAGTAATTGTGGTCGGCACCGGTCTGGCTGGTGCTTCTGCTGCAGCATCATTGGCAGAAATGGGTTATCAGGTGAAAACCTTCTGCTATCAGGACAGTCCTCGCCGTGCACATAGTATTGCTGCTCAGGGGGGGATTAACGCCGCTAAGAATTACCATAATGATGGTGACAGTGTCTGGCGTCTGTTTTACGACATGATCAAAGGTGGCGATTTTCGGGCCCGCGAATCCAATGTATTCCGCCTGGCAGAACTGAGTACCTCAATTATTGATCAAGCTGTAGCCCAGGGTGTGCCGTTTGCCCGTGAATACAGCGGCTATCTGGCCAATCGTTCGTTTGGTGGAGCGCAGGTATCCAGAACCTTTTATGCACGAGGTCAAACCGGTCAGCAGTTATTACTCGGTGCTTATCAGGCGATGAGCCGGCAGGTGGCTGAAGGGCATATTGAGCATTTTTCCCGCTGTGAAATGCAGGATCTGATCAAAATTGATGGCAAGGCGAAAGGGATTGTGGTCAGGGATTTATTGACCGGTGAATTAAGTTCACATCTGGCGGACTGTGTGGTGCTCTGCACCGGTGGATATGGTAATGCCTTTTACCTGTCGACCAATGCCAAGGGCTGTAATACCTCTGCTATCTGGCGAGCACATAAGCATGGAGCATTATTTGCCAATCCCTGTTTTACCCAGATTCATCCCACCTGCATTCCACAACATGGTGAATTGCAATCCAAGCTGACCTTGATGAGTGAATCGTTACGTAACGATGGCCGCATCTGGGCACCCAAAAATCCGGCAGACTGTGGTCGTGACCCGCGTGAAATTCCGGAACAGGATCGGGACTATTTTCTGGAACGGATGTATCCGGCCTTTGGCAATCTGGTACCACGCGATATTGCTTCGCGGGCGGTCAAACATATTTGTGATGATGGCCGTGGTGTTGGTCATGAAATTAATGGGCAGAAGCTGGGGGTCTATCTGGATTTTGCCGATGCCATTAAAGAACAGGGTGCTGACGTAATCAATGAAAAATACGGCAATCTGTTTGATATGTATCAGCGAATTACTTCTGAAGACCCAACTCAACAGCCGATGCGAATATATCCTGCCGTGCATTACACCATGGGAGGATTGTGGGTGGACTATAATCTGATGACCTCGGTAGATGGATTGTTTGCCGGCGGCGAAGCCAACTTTTCCGATCATGGTGCCAATCGACTTGGTGCCAGTGCATTGATGCAGGGGTTGGCAGATGGCTATTTTATTCTACCAACCACGGTGTCCGACTATCTTGCTCGACAAACACCATTGGAAGATAAAGATTATCCAGAAGTGCAGCAGGCCATGAACTATTCGCAATCGCGACTGGACAGACTGTTGAATGCGCCTGAACCAAAACAGACGCCAGACTATTTTCATCGTCGTCTGGGCAAGATTTTATGGGATCACTGCGGCATGGCACGCAATGAATTTGACTTGAAACAGGCTATTGAAGATATCCAGCAACTGCGTGAACAATTCTGGCGGGAAATCAAAGTCAGTGGCAATGACAAACAGCTTAATCAGACGCTGGAAAGAGCCGGTAGGGTTGCCGATTTTATGGAACTTGGCGAATTAATGTGTATTGATGCATTAAGCCGTGAAGAGTCGTGTGGTTGCCATGCTCGGGTCGAACATTTAACCGCTAACGGTGAAGTACAACGACACGACAACGATTTTGGTTTTGTTTCGGCCTGGCAGTTCACCGGTGATGTGGTTCAGCCGAAGCTGGTAAAAGAACCGCTGCATTTCGATTTTGTCAGTCCTGGGATTCGGAACTACCAATGAAATTTATCCTGCATATATGGCGTCAGGCCAATCCCCAAGCCAAAGGTTTTTTTGAAAAACATGAATTGGAAGTGGAAGCTGAATCTTCTTTTCTGGAAATGCTTGATGCCCTCAATGAGCGTCTGATCACTCTCGGTAAAGAAGCTATTGTTTTTGATCATGACTGTCGTGAAGGCATTTGTGGCAGTTGTAGTCTGGTGATTAATGGCGAACCTCATGGTCGGCACCGGGCGACGACCACCTGTCAGCAATATATGCGTGACTATCAAGATCAAAACGAATTATGGATTGAGCCCTGGCGGGCAACGGCATTTCCGGTGATTAAAGATTTGATGGTCGATCGCAGTGCGTTTGATCGTATTATTCAGGCGGGTGGTTATATACCGGTAAGAACCGGTGCAGCACCGGAGGCCAATACCCAGCCGGTGGCCAAGCCGGTAGCAGATAAAGCCTTTGATGCAGCCACCTGTATTGGCTGTGGCGCCTGCGTTGCGGTTTGTCCGAATGCATCGGCAACGTTATTTATTGCCGCCAAGGTCAGTCACTTGAGTAGCTTGCCGCAGGGACAATTAGACCATAAACGACCGGCTAAAATGCTGGCAAAAATGGAAGCTGAAGGGTTTGGCAGTTGCAGTAATTACCGTGAATGTGAACGTGTCTGCCCCAAACAGATTCGAACTGACACCATTGTGACGATGAATAAATTGTTATATCAAAGCTAGGGCTTGTTGAGCTTTCATCTCCGCCTTGTTGGACGAAAAAATAGCCGCCAGCAGTAGTGGCTAGCAAAGATTAATATACTTGGGTTCATAACATTTCCATCTCCTTACAGACCAGACGTTTCTGATTGGTCTGATAACATATTGCAGAATTATTCCCGTTACGGAGCGCCTGAATGGTAGAAGATTTGATCAGCAAACTTGATTCAATGACTGATAAACGCCGAGTTGTATTGTTGTTTTCGACGGAAGATGAATCAACTGTTCAAGAACAGATTCTGCCGAAATTACCTGAACAGCAATGGGATATTGAGCTCAGCAGCTTTGAGTTGGAGCAGTCATGTCAATTTGATGATGATCAGCTGGTCATCAGCTATCTGAATGATGAGTTGCTGCGTAAGTTGATGCTAAAGGCACGTGAGCAGAAATGGACGATTGGGCTGTTACCGCATCCCGAGATGAAACATGCCCGCTATGGTTTTGGGATTGCCGCCAATTTTGACGATGCACTTAGCGATATTGTGAATAACGATGCTTCGCAACTGGATTTGTTGCTTTGTAATGAAAGACCGGTGTTCAACTCTGTGATTGTAGGGCAGACCTTTACTCTGGTCCCTGGCGAAGCAATGGTAGAAGCATTCTTGGTGAGGGTAAGACGCTTCTGGCGATTGATGCGTAGTCTCAAAGAGGTGCGTTTTACACCGTTCACTATTACCACTCAGAAAGAAAAAGTGATTGAAACAGCAGCCTTTGGCGTGGTGGCAGTTGAGCATGGCCGAAGCTCAGTATTGTCCCGCCGTTTTATGCCCGATTCCAATGCCAATGATGGGATGCTGCATGCACTGGTGTTGGCGCCAAGAAGTGTCTTTGAAATGCTCAGGTTTCTGTTTGCCTCTTTGTTTATGCGAACTATCTGGAGCCGAAATAACCCGGCGTTTGTCGGCTTTATTAAAAGTAGCCAGCTTACGTTGGAAACCAATAAACCCATCCAATACAGTCATGATGAGATGGTCTCCGAGGCACAGCAACTGCAGTTCAAAGTAGAGCGGCGGACTATTCGGTTGATACCCGGCAGGCTACTGGCGTTATCGGAAAGTGGTGGGGATCAGAAAGAAGTTATTCGCACCCAGGCATTGCCGTTGGGCAAAGCGCGTAATGAACTGGTCAGTTATCCATTGCCATGGATGCATCATGCTGCGCCGGAAGAGTTTAAAGATTTATTTATGATGATGCGCGAAAGCGCAAAGGCTACTCCAGCCTATTTAACGTTGATGGTGTTATCCACTTTGCTGGCGGCTTTTGGCCTGTTTGCCAATTCTATTCCAGTCGTTATCGGTGCGATGATTCTGGCCCCATTGATGGGCCCGATTATTTCTATGTCATTAGGCACCCTGCGCCAGGATGAAAATCTGATGATCGATAGTGGTCGCAGTATCGCTATTGGCACCGGGCTCGCCTTACTTTGTGCCATGCTGATTGCCTGGTTTATACCGTTGAATCATATCAATAGTGAAATCGCCGCACGAATCAGTCCGACCTTGCTGGATTTAGGTGTGGCCGTGGTTTCGGGTATTGCCGGTGCCTATGCTCATGCGCGTGCTGAAGTGGCTAAAAGTCTTGCCGGTGTCGCTATTGCTGTAGCCTTGGTGCCACCGCTGGCGGTTGCTGGTATTGGCTTGGGTTGGTTCGACTTGACCGTGTTTTTTGGTGCTTTCCTGTTATATCTGACGAACCTTGTTGGCATTATTCTGGCAGCGTTAATCACCTTTATGATTCTGGGTTACAGTCCATTTCATCGAGCGAAACGTGGTTTGATGCTGACGCTGGTGATGGTGGCTATCCTGGCGGTTCCGCTGGCTTTCGGTTTTGAGCGGATGGTGGCCGAAAATAATGTGTTACGTCAGTTGGATGGCCAGGAAATAGCAGGTGTCAAACTGGTGGATGTCAATGTGAGACCTCGTGATCCAGTGATAATCAGCTTGACCATGGTGTCAAAAACCCCAGTGGATCATGCCGTGATGGATGAAGTAAAACAGGAAATTGAACGCCGTTTACAACAACCAGTGGTGTTGGAAATTGCTGTCAGGGTGGTTCGATAAATAATAGCTCAGACACAGATTTCTGTGTCTGAGCTTTCCGTCATCAAGGCTTACGAAAACGTAAGGTCATTCGATCACTTTCACCAATGGCCTGATATTTCGTTTTATCTGTTTCATTATCTACGCGCAGGTTGGGTGGCAAGGTCCAGACACCATTGGGATGATCCGCCGTATCTGCCGGATTCGCGTTGATTTCAGACTTTTCTTCCAGTACAAAGCCAGCATTTTCAGCCAGTGAAATCACATATTCTTCAGTGAGATAACCACTTTTCTTCATCACAGCAAGCGGAGTTCCCGGTTTGGCCCGATGGTCAGTCACACCCAGAATACCGCCGGATTTTAATGCTGTGAAAATGGCATTAAAGGCCTGGTCGGCAAAATCACCCTGCACCCAGTTATGAACGTTGCGAAAGGTTAAAACAGCATCCAGACTTTGTGGATCAGCAAATTGCCAATCGCTTTCCGGGCCAAATTCGGTGACAACTACTTCGTCATATAGCTCTGGAGAGGCTTTTAGCCAGGTATTGTATTCCTGGCGAAGATTTTGTCTGTAAGCCGATTGTGTGTCCGCAGGAAAACCGGCTGCAATCAATTTTCCCTTACCATGTTTTAACCATGGGGCAAGGATCTCAGTATACCAGCCACGTCCTGGCCATATTTCAGCAACATGCATATCAGCGGTGATGCCGAAGAACATCAAGGTGGCTGAAGGATGGCGAAACATATCACGTTGCTTATTGGCTTCTGACCGTGAAGGACTGTCAATTGTTTTCTCTAATAACGCCTCTGCCATAACAGGTTGACCAAGTGGCAGTAAACACAATAATAATAAAGAAGAAAAAATACGCTGCAAACTCATAGAAATTTTCCTTTTTAAATTTAAGTTAATACGTAACTAACAGACTGCATGATACGCTCATGGTTGCAACACCCCTTTAAGAACGAGATTGATTTGTCTTCTGGCAGCTTAGCGGGTAGTTTTAAGGGAATATCGCAAAGTAACAGACGAATATTCCTTGTCTGACTCTAGCTGAGTGTCCGGATATAACGCATTGTGAAGAAACCATAAAACGCCTATGTCAGATAAAAATGAAAAACTTAAGATTGCTCTGTTAAATATCCATGGTCTTATTCGTGGTCATGATCTCGAACTTGGTCGAGATGCCGATACTGGCGGTCAGACACTGTATGTGCTTGAGCTGGCTCAGGCTTTGTCTGAGCAGGAAAAGGTCGGTGAAGTTTTACTAATTACCCGACGAGTCGAGGATGATGAGGTTTCGCCTGATTATGCCCAGCCTATTGAAGAGCTCAACGAAAAATTACGTATCATAAGAATTGATGCCGGGCCTGAAGAATATCTGGCCAAAGAACAAATATGGGAATATCTCGATACCTTTGCCGATAATCTGGTGGATTTTTTCCGTAGACAGGCGTTTTTACCAGACATTTTGCATAGTCATTATGCTGATTCCGGACTGGTTGCCTCGCATATTGCCAATCAGCTGGGAATTCCACTAATCCATACCGGCCATTCACTGGGACGAGTCAAACGCAGAAGATTGCTGGCCAGTGGCGTGGATATCGATCAATTAGAACAACAGTACAAGATGAACCAGCGAATTGAGGCAGAAGAAATTACGCTGGCTACCGCAGAGCGGGTGATCACTAGTACGCATCAGGAAATTGAAGAGCAGTATGAGCTTTATGATCACTACCAGCCGGCTCAAATGCGTATCGTGCCGCCCGGTACTAATGTTCAGCAATTCACTCCACCAAAGGGAGATGAACTGCAAAGCGAGTTATTTAAACGCATTACCAAACATCTGGATGAACCGGAAAAACCGATGATTCTGGCATTGTCGCGGCCAGATAAGCGTAAAAATATTGTCAGTCTGATTGAGGCCTATGGGCAGTCAGAACAATTACAGCAACATGCCAATATTCTGGTGATTGCTGGTAATCGTGATGATATTGATGATCTGGAACGAGGGGCACAGGAAGTATTTCATGAGCTTCTGGTGGCGATTGATCGTTATGATCTCTACGGCAAAGTCACTATTCCTAAACATCATCGTCGTGATGAAGTACCGCTGATTTATCGCATAGCAGCCGCAACCAAAGGGGTATTTGTTAACCCGGCTCTGACAGAGCCTTTTGGACTGACATTGATTGAAGCTGCTGCCAGCGGCTTGCCGATTGTTGCCACCGAAGACGGTGGCCCCAGAGATATCATGGCGAATTGTCTGAATGGCGAATTAATTGATCCACTGGAAATTTCCAGTATCAGTACTGCGATAGAGAAACTGTTACTTGACGATGATTATTGGCAACAGTGTCAGCAAAATGGCCTGAAAGGCGTCACTGAACATTATTCCTGGGAAGCACATGCAAAACGCTACCTGGAAATCATTGAACCGATTGCTGCACGCACTGAAAAATTACTGCGCTTGCCAGTTGAACGTCGTGAAATGGGACGCGATGAAAGAGCACTGGTCACCGATCTGGATTTGAATCTGATTGGTGATGATGAATCCTTGCAGGCATTGCTTGGTCTGCTGCGGGATAATCGTAAAAGTACCAAATTTGTTATTGCTACCGGCCGACGCTTGGATCAGGCTTTAAAACTGATGAAAAAACATCGTATTCCCGAGCCGGATATTCTGATTACCAGTAGCGGCAGCGAAATTTATTATGCACCAAAACTAACACCGGATACGGCATGGACCAAACATATTGACCATTTGTGGTTACCTCATCGGGTGACTAAATTGCTTGATGATATTCCAGGGCTGGAACGACAGCCCAAGTCAGAACAGAGTCAGTTCAAGCTAAGTTATTACATCAATCCCGAACAGATAGATGTTGAGGCCGTGAAATCATTGTTACACCGAGAAGAGTTATCGGTACATGTTCAACTCGCCTTTGGTCAGTATCTGGATATTCTGCCGCTCAGAGCATCAAAAGGTATGGCGTTGAGGTTTGTTGCAGATCGCTGGCAAATGCCGCTGGAACGTATCTGTGTGGCCGGTGGAAGTGGTGCCGATGAGGATATGATGCGGGGCAACACACTGGCTGTTGTTGTAGCAAACAGGCATCATGAAGAACTGTCACAACTGGAAGATTTTTCACATATCTATTTTGCCCATAAGCCTTATGCTGCAGGCATTATGGAAGCGATTGAATACTATAATTTTTTTGAAACCACCTCTGAACAAGCAACAGGTTCAAATTAAATGAGTGCAAGATTATTACTCTGTACCGATATGGATCGCACTGTCATACCGAACGGAATGCAGGCTGAACATCCCAATGCACGCAGGCGATTCCGAAAGTTCTGTCAAACGGAAAATGTTTGTCTGGTATATGTGACGGGCCGCCATCGTCAATTGGTTGAAAAAGCTATCCGTACCTATAGCCTGCCACAACCGGATTACATCATTAGCGATGTGGGAACTAAAATATTTCAATACAAAGATAAACGGTGGCAGGAAGTAAAGAGCTGGTGTGATGAAATTGCCAAAGACTGGAACGGTCAATCACATTCTGATTTGAAGGCCTTGCTGAGTGATATCAAAGATCTGCAATTGCAGGAGTTCAGTAAGCAAAACACCCACAAACTGAGTTTTTATCTGCCGCTTTATCTCAATAAGGATGAGGTCATTGCACAAGTGCATAACCATCTGCAAAAAAATGGAATCAACGCTTCAGTAATGTGGAGTATTGATGAGCTGACCAATGTTGGTTTACTGGATGTGTTACCGGAACATGCCACCAAACTGCACGCCATCGAATTTTTGCAAAGCCGTTTGGGGTATCAGGATACCGAGGTGGTTTTTGCTGGTGACAGTGGTAATGATATGCCGGTTTTAGCCAGCCCGATACAATCAGTTGTGGTCAATAACGCCTCAGATGAAATCAAAGCCATGGCACAGCAATTAGTCGCTGAAAATGGTCACCCGCAGTCGCTTTATATTGCTGTTGATCCTGGGCCGTTGGGCATGAATGGCAATTACAGTGCAGGGGTATTACAAGGTGTTTGGCATTATGCTGAAGGATTCAGAAACCAACTTGAATCAGGAGACAATACATGAGCCAGCAGTCCGCGCTAGCCATATTTGGCGAGGTATTATTTGATTGCTTTCCGGATGGCGAGCGAAAGCTGGGCGGAGCACCTTTTAATGTCGCCTGGCATTTACAAGCCTTTGGGGATCATCCGGTTTTCATCTCCAGAGTTGGCAATGACGAATCTGGTCAGCAGATCCGCAATGCGATGGAAAATTGGCAGCTTTCTACTGAAGGGCTGCAAACAGATAATGAACATCTCACGGGCGAGGTTCAGGTCTCTTTGCAGGGCAGCGAGCCTTCATACGATATCAGAGCTGACCGAGCTTACGATTTTATACAAACAGCAGAGCTGCCAGGCCTGCGTAATGATGCCATTGTTTATCATGGTTCACTGGCGTTAAGAAATGCAGTGTCGAGAGATGCTTTTGAGTTTCTGACACGTCCCAAATCCGTATCAGTTTTTATGGATGTGAATTTACGCACACCGTGGTGGAACAAGGAAGATATATACAAATGTCTGGAACGTGCGAAGTGGTGCAAGCTGAATCATTTGGAATTGAATGAACTGGGCTTTAATTCAGCGGATTTGCAGCAGGATATGACCCGCATGCAAACCCATTTTCAATTGGAACAACTGATCGTGACACGGGGAGAGGAAGGGGGTATCGTGCGCTGCAACGATGGGACCTTTTATGAACAGAAACGGGTTGCTGCTGAGCAGCTGGTTGATACTGTGGGAGCAGGAGACGCTTTCAGTGCAATGTATATTCACGGGTTGTTAGCCGGGTGGCCAGTACAGAAAATTTTATTGAATGCCCAGCATTTTGCCAGCAAAGTGATAGGATTACGGGGAGCGGTCAGCGAGGATCCTGCTTTTTATTCTGAGTTCACATAACCACACACCCAGAATTATCCGACTCTTTAATCAGGAAATTACATGTACGAACAGCAATCTCATTCACTTCTGAATGCCATCCTGAATCAGATTGAACCAGAGTTTTCCAAACATGATCTGCGTTATTTCTATACGCGGCTGGGTGCCAACTTCTACGCCATTCATTCGTTATTTGAAAGGCTGTATGGCAAACGCCCGGACTTTGCCGAACAGGCACAGCGCCTTGTTGAGACACTTGCCAGACAATATATCGATCGGTCTGAAGAATTACGTGCCAAGGATATAGAGCGGGAACAGGATTACAACTGGTTCCTCAGTCAGAAGTGGGTTGGCATGGCACTGTATTGCAATGGGTTTGCCAAAAATCTGCAAGGCATGCGTGAACATCTGCATTATTTTCAGGATCTGGGTGTTAATCTGGTACATGTCATGCCCATCATGAAATGCCCTGAAGGTAAAAGTGATGGTGGATACGCTGTCAGTAATTTCCGTGAAATTGATCCCCGTGCCGGAGACCTCAACGATCTGCGTGGTTTGGCAGGTGATCTCCGTCAACGTGATATGTTGCTGGTGATGGATGTTGTGTTAAATCACACTTCTGACCAGCACGAATGGGCACAGAAAGCGCGTGATGGTTATTCGCCTTATCGCGATTATTTTTATACTTTTGAAAACCGTCACGTCCCGGATATGTTTGAGCAGAGCATGCCTGAAGTGTTTCCGGAAACAGCTCCAGGTAATTTCACCTGGAACAAGGAAATGCAACGCTGGGTGATGACGGTATTTAACGAATACCAGTGGGATCTGAACTACAGTAACCCCACTGTATTCATTGAAATGCTCGATATTATCCTGTTTTGGGCCAACCAGGGTGCCGATATTGTGCGGCTGGATGCAGTGGCATTTTTATGGAAAAAGATCGGCAGTACCTGTCAGAACGAACGCGAAGCCCATCTGATTTTGCAGCTAATGAAAGACTGCTGTCAGGTTACAGCGCCAGGTGTACTGTTTATTGCTGAGGCCATTGTTGCTCCCGTCGAGGTGACTAAATATTTTGGCGAAGATGCGGTCATCGCCAAAGAATGTGAAATTGCCTATAACGCCACATTTATGGCGTTGTTATGGGATGCAGTGGCCACCAAAAATGCCCGATTGCTGAATCAGGGAATTAAAAGTCTTCCGGTAAAACTGGAACGCGCTACCTGGTTAAATTACATACGCTGTCACGATGATATCGGTCTAGGGTTTGATGATAAAGACATAGAGCTGGCAGGTTACGAGCCACGTGAACACAGACGCTTTTTGATCGACTATTTCACCGGACAATATGCTGATTCACACGCCAGAGGTGTACCATTTGGTCAGAATGATAAAACCGGCGATGCGCGTATTTCCGGCTCTCTGGCCTCGCTGGTGGGGTTGCAATATGCCATTGATATCGGAGATGAGCAGGCTATTGATGATGCGATACGCATCATCGTGTTATTGCATAGCATGATTCTGTCATTTGGTGGCTTGCCGTTACTTTATTATGGCGATGAAATTGGTACCACCAATGATGAAAGTTATCGTGATGATCCTGTCAAAATGGATGATTCACGTTGGGTACATCGACCATTTATTGACTGGAAAAAAGCTGAACAGCGAAATGTACCGGGTACGGTTGAATATCTGATTTTCAGCCAGTTGAAGACACTCATTGCGGTGCATAAAGAACTGGATGCATTTGCTGATTTTAATAATCGGGATTTGGTCGAGGTAGATAATCCGCATTTGTTTGTTTTTGAGCGTTACCATCTGCAAAAACCTGCCGATCGGGTCTTGGTGATTGCGAATTTCGATAAACAATCTCAGCGTCTGGATTTGGACCAGTTACCGAGATGGTCACAATCCTATCAGGGGCATCTGGTGGATGCTATTACTGGGCAAAGTCCCGAGAAGTTTGGCAATACAGTGGTCATCCCGCGGTTTGGTTGTTACTGGTTAACCGAAGTCTGAATAACTCGAGGGTCTGTTGATCTTTCATAGTCGTCACTGAAAGATCAATAGAACCTATAACTTACAGTTATCATCCTGACAGGACTTATCACCGAATAACCGGGCAATCGGATGACGAAACCGGGCGAAAAACAGATAGGCTAAATCTGCAAACCAGCGAATGACCGGCCAGCGTAATATCTGCAACCAGCGATGATGACCTACAAGGCCCCAGGCTTTAGCCGTCACATCCAGCCCGGTAATGATTTGCCCATTTGCTAATTGACCGTGCAGTCTTTTATCGGCGCTAACGACATCAATGTAGGGATAACGATAAGCAAAGTCAGTGGCGTGAATATCTTCAAAATGCAGTCGTTGTCGCGTATCTAATTGTTTTAATAAAGCAATTTCTCTAGTGCACAAAGGGCACTGACCATCAAAGAATACCGTCAATTGATGCATTTTGTGTTCTCTACTGAAAGTGGTTGTCATTCTGACGTTCTCAACGCTACTTAGTTCTGAAACATCGAACCTATATCTCTCTTTGCAGTCTCTGAACTGTCAGCTTTTTACCCCAAAGGAGTTTTGAAACCCTATGACCACAGGAATATTCTGGTTCACTAATGATCTGCGACTGCATGATCAGCCTGCATTATGGAAAATGCAGTCGGTTGATAAACTTATTTGTGTGTTTTGTTTGGACCCACAGTGGTTCAGGCCTAATGGGTTGAATGCCAAGGCGATGGGGGAGCGTCGTTTGCAGTTTTTAGTCGAGTCGCTAAAGGATCTGCAGCAACAGCTTCAGCATGTCGGACAAGTACTGATTATCAAACAACAAACCCCGCACCTGGCGCTGACTGAATTAATCAATAAATATAACGTCGATATTATTGCCCGTAGCCAGCATGCAGGTGTTTATGAAAATCGTCACTGGAAGCTGTTACAACAACAATTTCCGGATCTTAAATTCGTGACAGAACCAAGCCACACATTATTTTCTGCTGATGATTTACCCTTCCAACTTAATCAATTACCAACGTCATTTACCCAGTTTCGTAAACAGGTCGAAGATTTAGCGCTGCCCAGGCCTATGTCGATTCCTCAGCAATTGCCACCAACGCCAGGACCAATTGCGGTTGATGAGATTCCCCAGCCGGTATTTCAACCCTCAAAATTTACTGGAGGGGAAACGGCTGCACTGAAACATATCAATGATTATTTCTCCACGGATCTGCCAGCCAGTTACAAAACTGTGCGAAATGAACTGGACGGCTGGACCAATTCCACCAAATTTTCTCCCTGGTTGGCGTTAGGCTGTCTTTCTGTAAGACATCTGGCTTCCCGGCTCAAAAACTATGAACAGACTAAGGTCAGTAATGATTCGACTTACTGGATTTACTTTGAATTACTGTGGCGGGAATACTTTCAATGGTATGCCCATCGTTATGGCGCCAGATTATTTCGCTTTGACGGAATAAAAAACACTAAAAGCCGACGTTGCTATTACCCGGAACGTTATCAGAAATGGTGTAACGGTAATACACCATATCCGCTGGTCAATGCCTGTATGAAACAACTTAATGCTTCAGGTTATATGTCCAATCGGGGACGGCAGATCGTTGCCAGCTGTTTTGTTCATGAGTTAAATCTGGATTGGCGCTTTGGCGCCGCTTATTTTGAGCAGCAATTAATTGACTATGATGTCGCTGCCAATTGGGGCAATTGGCAATATATTGCTGGAGTAGGGGCTGATCCTCGAGGTGGACGGCAATTTAATATTGAAAAACAAACCCGGCAATACGATCCAGATGGTGAATTTATCCGTCACTGGCAGGGAGACATTGATATTATCCCGCTGGATTCAGTTGATGCGGCTGACTGGCCAATCATGCCTCCTCCCAAAAAATGACCCGTCAATTAATCAATGTCGTCTGGTTTAAACGTGATTTACGTTTATCCGACCATGCAGCGCTTAATGCTGCATGTGAACAGAATTTACCCATTTTATTGTTATATATTGTGGAACCCTCGCTGGTGGATGATGCGCATTACAGCTTGCGCCATTGGCGATTTGTCTGGCAGTCATTACAACAGTTGGATCAGCAGCTGATAGTAAACAAAGCCAGTGTGGTGGTGATAGAGGGGGAAGCGCCAGCTGTCTTTGAACAATTACAGCAGTATTATCAGATTGATACGGTTTTCAGTCATCAGGAAATAGGTCTGAACATCACCTATGAGCGAGATAAAATTCTCCATAAAAAGTTTAAACATCAACAAATTAGCTGGAATCAATTTCCACAAGGTGCGGTCATTCGTGCCGCAAACAGTCGTGAGGACTGGGATAAACATTGGCAACAGGTCATGCGGCAATCCGTGCCGGAAAGTAATTGGCAACAGGCTGACTTTATTACCGAGGTGCAGATGACACCATTCACGCCTCCGGTCGAATGGCAGCAAACGGATATGCTTTTTCAATATGGTGGCGAATTGACCGCGCAAAAAGTGTTGGCTGAATTTTTTGCCAAGCGTGGCAAACTTTATAACCGACAGATTTCCAGTCCGGATCTGAGTCGGCAATCCTGCTCCAGAATGTCACCGTATCTTGCCTGGGGCAATATCAGCCTGCGACAGGTCTATCAACAGTTACTGGATCACTGGAATGACCCCGGCTGGCGAAGAGCCTTGGCAGCACTCTCTTCAAGGTTGCACTGGCATTGTCATTTTATGCAGAAATTTGAAAGTGAAACGGAAATGGAATTTCGGCCGGTAAACCAGGGTTATCAATCTTTCCCCTGGCGAGAAGATAAGCAATCGGGAGTTGATTTGATAGCCTGGCAAAATGGTAAAACCGGTTATCCGCTGGTCGACGCCAGCATGCGTTGTCTGAACGCAACCGGCTATATCAATTTTCGAATGCGCGCCTTGTTGGTCAGTTTTTTATGTCATCAGCTGCATATTGACTGGCGGCGCGGAACCTATCATCTGGCCCGGGTGTTTCTGGATTTTGAGCCGGGTATTCATTATCCACAACTACAAATGCAGGCAGGGGTTACGGGCACCAACACCATTCGTATTTATAATCCAACCAAGCAAGCTGAAGAACAGGACCCCGAGGGTAAGTTTATCCGTGAATGGTTACCCGAACTGTGCGATTTACCTAATGAAATTATTCACCGACCATGGGAAGTCACACCTATGGAGGAAATGATGTTAAATTTTCAGTTGGGGAGAGATTACCCGTATCCCATTGTTGATATCAAAGATACCTCAAAACAAAGCCGGGATCGTTTATGGTCATGGCGTAAACGTGACGATGTGCAACGCGAAAGTCAACGTATACTGCATCGTCATGTACGATTGACCCGCCGTTAACAGATTCGAATTGCCAGCGAACGGTTTCACCCCTGATAATAACGCTATAAATTCCTCAATATTTTTTCCGGAGAACATATGACACTTGCCTTTGCTGCGGTGATTTTTGGTTTGATTTTATTAGTATGGAGCGCTGATCGATTTATTGATGGTGCCGCAGTTTCTGCCCGCTACTTCGGTATGCCGCCGTTACTAATCGGCATGGTGATAGTCGGTTTCGGTACTTCAGCACCGGAAATGGTGGTCTCTGCATTGGCCGCAACGCAAGGCAATCCTGGTCTCGCTCTGGGTAATGCTTATGGTTCAAACATTACTAATATTGCGTTAATTCTGGGCCTGACCGCAGTACTCAGTCCGATTGCAGTGCATTCACAAGTGTTGCGCAAAGAGTTGCCGATTCTAATCGCAGTGACCGCCTTGGCTGCCTGGCAGTTAGCTGATGGTTCATTGTCGCGTCTGGATGCCGGCGTGTTGATTTTGGTGTTCTTTATGTTGATGGGCTGGACCATTTATCAGGGCATGAAGAAATCACCAGATGCATTCGGTACCGAAATGGAAGCTGAATTCAATACAGAATCAATGAGCTTGAAAAAAGCGTTGATTTGGTTATTTATCGGTCTGATTTTTTTGATTATCAGTTCACGAATTTTGGTCTGGGGCGCAGTAGAAATTGCTGTAGCGTTTGGTGTCAGTGATTTGATTATTGGTTTGACCATCGTGGCCATCGGAACATCATTACCCGAGCTGGCCTCATCACTGATTGCTGTAAAAAAAGGCGAGCATGATATTGCACTGGGTAATGTTATTGGCTCAAACCTGTTTAACACCCTGGCTGTAGTGGGTATCGCAGGGTTGATTCATCCTTTTGGTGTTCCAGCAGAAATACTTACACGGGATATTGCCGTTATGGCTGGTCTGACCATAGCGATATTTATCTTTGGCTTTGGTCTTCGCGGAAGACAAGGACGTATCAATCGCGTTGAAGGCAGTGCGTTAATGCTGGTGTTTGTCGCTTATACAGCCTATCTCGTCAGCACGATTGTGACTTAAGCGAAAATTAACAGCAGTTTAAATCGCTATGAATAATGGTGGCCTGAGGTCTTCTCAGGTCACCATATTTTTAATATTTGGGCTTACGTAATCTGTCCACATTCTCAATCCTGATTACTGTCTTATTTATAGTCATTTCCTGTAATTATCTGTCTCTCTCGACAACCAAATAATATTGTGACTTGCATCACATAAATATTTATAAGATACTTCCGCTCTTAAGTGTTTGATTACTAAGGATTGGGTATGAAGACGGGGCTGGGCGAGGTAGACGATCAATGTCTGCAAGTCGTATTGGACATAATCAGCGATGGTGTGTGGGACTGGCATGCAAATACCGGATACGTTTATCGTAGTCCTGGTTGGTTCAGAATGTTGGGGTATAACGCCGCCACTCTTCCTGCCAGCGTAGCATCCTGGGAGCAAAATCTGCACCCAGAAGATCATCAGCGTGTATTAGCCCACTTCGATAACTACATACATAATCATAGCAGTTCATACCAGATTGAATACCGACTGAAAAAGGCTGATAACAGTTATTTGTGGGTAGAAGACCGTGCCAGAATTATCGAATGGAATGAAGATGGTTCTGTTGCAAGAATGATTGGCGCCCATCGGGATATCAATGAACGAAAACTCAACCTGGATCGGCTGGCGCAACAAAATCATTCTCTGGAAGACCTGGTCGAAGAACGTACTCACCAGTTGATTCAAACCAACGCTGAACTGGAAAGCAAGATTGCCGAAGTTCAACGCCTCGCTGAAACAGACACACTTACGGGTGTAGCCAACCGATATCGTTTGGAAAAAACACTGGAGCTGGAAGTCGAGCGGGCTGAGCGTTTCAAGCAACCACTCTCAATAATTGCCCTGGATATCGATGATTTTAAAATCGTCAACGATGAGTTTGGCCATGCCAATGGAGACATGGTGTTGGTTCAGATGAGTCGTTTATTAAAAAAGAATATTCGCGAAATCGATTTGCTGGCACGCTGGGGCGGTGATGAGTTTATGATTTTGTTACCGAATACCGGCCTCGAAGCAGCAGCCCATACCGCTGAAAAATTAAGACAATTGATCGTGGATGCCAAATTGGATAAACGCGCTACTATCACCACGAGTTTTGGGGTAGCGCAGTTGCGTCAGGGAGAATCAGCTATGCGTTTGTCGATCCGCGCCGACAATGCACTTTATCAATCTAAAGACTCTGGGAAAAACCGTATCAGTTCTTAATCTGCATCATTGCTGGAGAGGTGCTTTTTCTTCAACAAGCCATGAATAATAGATCAGCAACGATCCGGCATAATGCTTTTCCAACCACGCTGCCGGGCTATATTTTCTTAATACTATGCCTTGCAGATTAAGTATAAACCACTTCTAAACCAGTCTTGCCCAGAGGTCATGCTCATCGGCTTCTTCAAATTCCACCTCAACAATATCTCCCACTTTTAAATGGGTGGCGTGATCAATAAAGACTTGGCCATCAATCTCAGGGGCATCAGCACGGCTCCGCCCGACGGCACCTTCTTCAACAACTTCATCGATAATCACAAAATCGCGTTTCCCAACTTTCTGTTGCAGCCGGTAGGCACTGATTTCTGCCTGTTTCGCCATAAAGCGGGCCAGACGTTCCTCTTTAATCTCTTCAGGCACCGGATCGGGTAATTGATTTGCCACTGCACCATCAACAGGCGAGTATTTGAAAGCACCGGCTTTATCCAACTGAGCCTGATCAAGAAAATCCAGCAATTCCTCAAATTCAGCTTCGGTTTCACCGGGGAATCCCACGATAAAGGTACTGCGAAGAGTGATTTCTGGACAAATTGCCCGCCAGGCCTGGATGCGTTCCAGATTATTTTGTGATGAAGCCGGACGTTTCATTAATTTGAGAATACGCGGGCTGGCATGCTGAAACGGAATATCCAGATACGGCAGAATTTTGCCTTCAGCCATCAATGGAATTACATCATCCACATGTGGGTAAGGGTAAACATAATGCATGCGCACCCAGATGCCGAGTTCACCAAGAGCTTTGGCCATGGCTGTAAAGCGGGTGGCAATTTTCTCGCCCTGCCATTCGTATTCAGCGTATTTCAAATCGACACCGTAAGCACTGGTATCCTGCGAAATAACCAGAATTTCCTTTACACCAGCGTCAGCCAGACGCTTAGCTTCAGCGATTACCTGATTCACTGGGCGACTGACCAGATCCCCACGCATGGAGGGGATAATGCAGAAGGTACAGCGATGATTACAGCCTTCGGAAATTTTCAGATAGGCGTAATGTCGGGGAGTTAGTTTGATGCCCTCAGGCGGCACCAGACTAATAAACGGATCATGGGGTTGTGGAAGATGTTTGTGAACCGCGCCTACCACTTCTTCAAGCGCATGAGCACCGGTAATTTCCAGTACCTGTGGATGCTTTTCTCGGATGGTATTGTCACGGCTGCCCAGACAACCGGTCACGATAACTTTGCCATTCTGCGCAATGGCTTCACCAATACTTTCCAGTGATTCATCAACGGCAGAATCAATAAAGCCACAGGTATTGACCACCACTAAATCAGCATCATCGTAATTGGCGGAAATTTCATACCCTTCTGAACGTAATTTGGTGATGATACGTTCGCTATCAACAAGTGCTTTTGGGCAACCGAGACTGACAAACCCGACCTGAGGAGCTTTCATAAGCGTAACCTGTAACTGGGAGAGAAAAGCCCGCTATTCTATACTGTTTATTAGGGCTTGTTGAATTTTCATATCCACCACTGCCGGCGATTATTTTTGTGTCCGGCAAGGCGGAAAGCACGCCGTGTAGCCAACCTACATAAGTGATTGACAAATGAGTCTGGAACTCATTTGAACAG
>TARA_R100000501_G_scaffold17783_1_pt1 | contig 62651 bp, 58 predicted proteins | sample TARA_R100000501 | Tara Oceans TARA_R100000501 (sample SAMEA2620120) | marine metagenome | biome: marine biome (ENVO:00000447); feature: mesopelagic zone (ENVO:00000213) & marine oxygen minimum zone (ENVO:01000065); material: "saline water (ENVO:00002010), including plankton... | reverse complement strand
CCCGCCACAGGCTGGCGCCGCCCGACATCGTGGTTTCCTGGTCGACATGATCCTCCGGCAGTTCGGCGACGAAGCGGCTGGGGATGCTGGACGTCCACTGACCATAGATGCGGCGATTGGCGGCGTGGGTAATCTGTGCGCGCTGTTTTGCGCGGGTAATGCCGACATAGGCAAGGCGGCGTTCCTCCTCCAGGCTCTTCGTGCCGCCCTCGTCCAGACTGCGCTGCGAGGGGAATACCCCCTCCTCCCAGCCGACGAGGAAAACATGGTCATATTCCAGCCCCTTGGCAGCGTGCAGTGTCATGATGGTCACCTTCGGCTCTTCCCGCGCGGCATCGTTTTCCATGACGAGCGCGACATGCTCCAGGAAGCTTTCCATGGAGTCGAAATCTTCCATGGCGCGGGTCAGCTCGTTCAGGTTTTCGACCCGGCCCTGCGCCTCCGCGCTGCGGTCGGCCTGCCACATGGCGATATAGCCGGATTCCTCCAATATGATTCGCGCCAGTTCCGCGTGAGGCAGGGTGCTTAATTGCTCGCGCCAGCGGCGGAAATCCTCGACCAGCTGGGCCAGCGCCTTGCGCCCGGCGCCGGGCAGATCGTTGGTCTGAACGATCCGCCCGGCCGCCACGGATAGCGGGACGCCTTCCGCGCGGGCCAGCTGGTGGACCTTTGCAATGCTCTTGTCGCCGAGGCCGCGCTTTGGCGTATTGACGATGCGTTCAAAGGCAAGATCGTCGGCTGGCTGGGCGAGCACGCGAAAATAGGCCAGCGCGTCGCGGATCTCCGCCCGCTCATAAAAGCGGAAGCCGCCGACGATGCGGTAGGGCAGCCCGATATAGATGAAGCGATCCTCGAACTCCCGCGTCTGGAACTGGGCGCGGACGAGAATGGCCACATCGTCCAGAGAGACGCCGCGGCGTTGCAGGGCTTCTATGTCTTCACCGACACGGCGTGCCTCCTCCGGCCCGTCCCATACGCCGACGATCTTGACCGGCGAACCGGCGTCGTCCTCTGTCCAGAGGGTTTTGCCGAGACGGCCGGAATTACGGGAGATGAGGCCACCCGCCGCCGCGAGGATATTGCCGGTGGAGCGGTAATTCTGCTCCAGCTTCACGACGGTGGCGTCCTCGAAATCCTTGTCGAAGCGCAGGATGTTCGCGACCTCTGCCCCGCGCCAGGAATAGATGGACTGGTCATCGTCGCCGACGACGCAAATGTTGCGATGTCCCTGTGCCATAAGGCGCAGCCAGAGATATTGGACGGTGTTGGTGTCCTGATATTCGTCGACCAGAATGTAGCGGAAACGCTGCTGATATTCCCGCAGCACATCGGGGTGGCGGCGAAAGATCGTCAGCGGCGCGAGCAGCAGATCGCCGAAATCGGCCGCGTTCAGCTCCCGCAGGCGGGCCTGATAGGCGGTGTATAGCTGGGCGCCCTTGCCATCGGCATAGGCATAGCTTTCCTCTCGCGGCAAATCGGCGGGGTTCAGGCCGCCATTTTTCCACCTGTCGATCAGGCCGCCGAGCATCTTCGCCGGCCAGCGCTTTTCATCCACGCCGGCATCGCGGATCAGCTGTTTCAACAGGCGCAGCTGATCGTCCGTGTCGAGGATGGTGAAATTGGATTGCAGCCCGGCCAGCTCCGCATGTTTTCTGAGCATGCGGGCGCCGATGGAGTGAAACGTGCCGAGGTATCGCAGCCCCTCTACCATGTCGCCAATCATCGCGCGCATGCGTTCCCGCATTTCGCGCGCGGCCTTGTTTGTGAACGTCACGGCGAGGATCTCGGACGGCCATGCGCGCTGTGTGTAGATGATATGCGAGAGGCGCGCCGTCAGCGCCCGCGTCTTGCCCGTGCCTGCACCGGCCAGCATCAGGACCGGCCCCTCCGTCGTCAGGACCGCCTCCCGCTGTGGCGGATTGAGACCGTCCATATAGGCTGGCTCGGCGTTTTCTGGGGCAGGAACGGTCATGCTGATAAAGTGGGTCCGGTCGGGCAGGGGGTCAACTCGGCGGCATAGAACACAGCGCGAACGCAGCGACAATGCGCGAAATCAGCCCGGTGCGCGCAGCAATGTGATCTTTGCCTTGCCATAGGCCTTTTCAGCGACGGTCGTCAGGTCGCCATGTTCCAAAACCTCCGCGCGTGATGTTTCGACAGCGAGCCAGGCATCGGGCGCCAGCCAGTCGCCGGTGGTCAGAGCGTGCAGCGTCGGCGCACTGGCGCCGCTATCATAAGGGGCATCGAGAAAGACGAGATCGAAGCGGCGCGGGGCAACCGCCGGACGCGTGGCGTCGCGCTGCAGCACGTCCGCGTCGGCGCCCAGGCGCGCGATATTCTGCTGCAGCAGGCGCACCGCCGCGGCATCGCGCTCTATAAACAGCGCGTGTGCCGCTCCGCGCGACAGCGCCTCCAGCCCGAGCGCGCCAGTGCCTGCGAAAAGATCGAGCACCTGCATATCGGCGAAGGAGCCGATGCGGCTGGCCAGCATGGAAAACAGCGCCTCACGCGCGCGGGCGGAGGTGGGCCGGGTGGCCAGACCCTCCGGTGCGAGGAGGGGTCTGCCGCGCCATTTTCCCGCGATGATCCGCACTCTGCCTTCGCCCCTCCGTCAGGGACGCCAGGGCGCTGCGGCCGGGTCCACAGCCGAATCGGCGTCACCTTCGGCCTTGCCGCGCGTTGACTCCCACGCTGCCTGAACAGCCTGCTGGTTCAATTGCGCGATCTGGCCGACGGGCAGATCCTCTAGCTCGAAAGGGCCATAGCCGGTGCGAATCAGGCGCGCGACCTGCAGGTCCAGATATTCCATGACGCGCCGGATTTCACGATTCTTTCCCTCCGTCAGGGCGACGGACAACCAGGCATATTTGCCCGACTTTCGATCCAGATTCGCCTCTATGGAGCGGTAGCGGACGCCTTCTATAGTGACGCCGTCCGCCAGATGTTCGAGCGAATCCTGATGCACGTCGCCAAAGACGCGGACGCGGTAGCGCCGCTCCACGCCGTGTTTCGGCAATTCGAGCGCGCGCTTCAATTCGCCGTCATTGGTAAAGATCAGCAGCCCCTCCGTATTATAGTCGAGGCGACCGACGGTGAGGAGGCGCGGCAGGTCGGGCGGCAGCAGGTCGTACACCGTTTTCCGCCCCTTCGGATCCTGCCCGGTGGTCAGGCAGCCGGCGGGCTTGTGGAACAGCCACAAGGAGGTATTTCGTTTCTGCTGCAATGGTTTGCCGTCCAGCGTGACGCCGCTTAACGATGTCAGGTTAAGGGCGGGGGATGTCAGCACCTTGCCATTGCGGGCGACGCGGCCCTCCGCGATCATGCGCTCTACCTCTCGCCGCGAGCCGGCGCCCGTGCGGGCCATTAATTTTGCAATGCGTTCACCGTCAGACATGATTTGATCCCTACGCCCAAACGCCGTATCACGCCACCTGCCGATGGCAGGCCCCCGTGGCGGAATTGGTAGACGCGCTCGACTCAAAATCGAGTTCCTACGGGATTGCCGGTTCGATTCCGGCCGGGGGTACCAGAATGCGCGGCGCGCCCGTGTCTGGACGAGTGCGCCGGACGTCCTTATTGTCCACCAGAAATCGTGTCCAAGCCAGGGGTGACCCACCAAATGTTGAAATTTCTGACGAAGTCCGTCGCCCCGATCGCGATTGTCGCGGCCCTTGCCGCGTGCGGTGAAGCAAATGACGGCGCCGCCACGGCGCCGACGGCGGGGGGCGATGCATCCGGTAGCGCCGCCGCAGCGCAGACAGGCGCGTCGGCCGAGAAGAGCTGGGTACGGACGATGACGAAAACCGCGGAGGGCGGATATCGCATCGGCAATCCGGACGCGCCGGTGAAGCTGGTAGAGTTCGGTTCGCTGAGCTGTTCGCACTGCGCCACCTTCCACGAAGAGGCGATGCAGGAACTGAAGGGCGAGTATATCGCGTCGGGCGACGTGTCGTATGAATTGCGGACGTTCGTCCTCAATCCGCCTGATCTGCTGGCGACGCTGCTGGCGCGGTGTTCCACTCCCGAAGCCTTCTTCGCATTGTCAGATGCGTTCTTTGAGAATCAGCAAAGCTGGTTCGAGCCGTTCACCCAGCTGACCGAAGCGCAGCAAAATGAGCTGCAGTCGATGGATCCGAAAGCGGGCCGCGTTCGCTTTGCGGAAATGGGCGAACTGGACGAATTCGTTCGCGCGCGTGGCATTCCGGCATCGAAATTCCGGTCCTGCATCGATGACGAATCGGGCCTGGAGGAACTGGACGGTATTCGGCAGTCCGCCATTGAGGACTATGAGCTGACCGGAACACCTACCTTTGTCCTGAACGGTGAGCGCATCGATGCGAACCGTTGGGATCAGGTGAAAACGGCGATCGACGGAGCGCTGTAGGACGGCGGATGCAGGCAAGCCCCCCGATCCCCTGGGCTGACAGCCGGTGAAATTCCGGCGCCTGCGCGTTTCTGGCTTCAAGTCGTTCGTCGACCCCGCGGAACTGCGTATAGAGGAGGGGCTGACGGGTGTCGTCGGGCCCAATGGTTGCGGCAAATCCAATTTGCTGGAAGCGATCAGGTGGGTCATGGGCGAAAGTTCGCCCAAAAGCCTGCGCGGCGGCGGCATGGAGGATGTCATCTTTGCCGGTACGGACCGCCGGCCCAGCCGCGACGTTGCGGAAGTGCAACTGAAACTGGACAATTCGGCCCGCAAGGCCCCCGCCCAGTTCAACGAATCCGACGAAATCGACGTCAGCCGCCATATCGAGCGCGGCCTGGGCAGCGCCTATCGCATCAACGGACGCGATGTGCGGCAAAAGGATGTGCAATTGCTGTTCGCGGACGCCGCAACAGGCGCGCATTCCCCCGCCCTTGTCAGCCAGAATCGCATCGGCGCGATCATCAGTGCGAAACCGCAGGACCGGCGGCAGCTGCTTGAAGAAGCCGCGGGCATTTCCGGGCTGCACGTGCGCCGCAAGGATGCCGAGCAGCGCCTGAAGGCAGCGGAAACCAATCTGCACCGGTTGTCGGACTTGCTGAGCACAATGGAGGCGCAGGCCGCGTCGCTGCGCCGGCAAGCGCGCGCAGCCGAACGATATCAGCAAATATCGGAGCGCATCGCCCTGGCGGAGGGGATGCTGCTATTTGCCAAATGGCGGTCTGCCAAGGCGGATGCCGATGCAGCGCGTGAAGAACTGAACGGGCTGGCCCGCAAAGTAGACAATGCGGTTCGCGATTCGGCGCGGCTGACGGCGCTGCAGGAGGAAGCGAAGTCCGGCCTGCCGGCGCTGCGCGCTGCGGAAGCGCACGCCGCCGCCGAGTTGCAGGCGCTGGCCCACCGGGCGGACACGCTGACGGCGGAATTGCGAGATGTCGAACGGCGGCAGCGGGAGACGGAGGTCGCCATTCGTACCGCCGAAGCCGATATCGAACGGGAGGGGGAGGCGCACGCCGATGCACAGTCGGCCATGGCGCGGCTGGTCGCGGAGCGGGGGGAAATCGAGGCGCAGCTGGACGAAAACAGGGCCGCCATTCCAGAGGCCGAGGAGCGGGTTGCGCAGCTGGAGGCAGGCGCCGCCGAGAAAGAGGCGGCGCTGAGCGAGGCACTGGCCGCGCATGCGGATGCCCGTGCCCGGCGCCAAGCGGCAGTGGCGGCGGCATCGGCGGCGACGGACCGGCTGAAGCGGGCGGACCAGGATGTGGCGAAGGCGGCGGAAGCCTTGTCTGCTCTGGCACCGGTGGAGGCGCTGGTCGCCGAACAGGAAGAGGTCGAGCAGAAGCGTGTGAGTGCGGAGGCGGCGCTTTCCTCCGCTATCAGCGAGATCGAAACTGCTGAGGCCGCGCGGGAAAGCCGGGAAGCCGAAAAAGAGGATGCGCAGGCTGAGCTGGCGGCGGCACGCGCGAAATTGAGCGCGTTGCAGGCTGAACGGGATAGTCTGCAGCGTTTGACCCGCAGCGAGGAGAGTGCCGCGACGGCGCCGTTGATCGATGCCGTCATGGTCGCGGAAGGATATGAAGCCGCCTTCGCCGCTGCGTTTGCGCATGTGGCGCAGGCGGATCTGGGAGAGGCGGCGCGGCTGCAATGGCGTTCGCCCGGAAATGCGGCAGATGACCCTGTGTTGCCGTCATTTGCCCATCCGCTGGCCAAGCATGTCGATGCGCCGGAGCAACTCGCGCGTCGCCTGGCGCAGATCGGTGTCATCGACGAAGCCCCCGCGCCAGCAATTGTCGCCCAGCTGGCAGCGGGGCAGTCGCTGGTAATGCGCGATGGCAGATTATGGCGATGGGACGGTCTGGTCGCCGCGCCTGACGACAGCGATGACACGGCGGGCCTGCTGGCGCGGAGAAACCGCCTGAAGGTGCTGGAGCAGGCTTTGCCCGGCGCGGAACAGACCGAAGTTGACGCAACTGCGAAGGTAGAAGCCTTGCGGGCCGATCTGGCTGAAATGGCCGATGCAATTGCCGCCGCACGCCGCGCCCGCGTCGATGCCGAACAGGCCCGCAGTGCGGCAGGTAGTCGCCTGGCGCAGCTGGAGGGGAAGATCGAGCGCGCCCGGGCACAGGCCGATGCCGCAGAGGACCGGCACCAAAGGGCGCTGACCGAAAAAGATGAAGCCGCAAATGCCGCGTCGAGCGCATCGGCGGCGGTGGAGGCGTTGCCCGGTCTGGATGGGCTGGCAATCGCCGCGGAGGAGGCACGCCGCGCCTCTGAATCGCTGCGCGCGAAGCTGGCCCAGTCCCGCGCCGACCATGTCACCCTGCTGCGTGGCCTTTCCGGCGGGGAGGCGCGCCTGAACGCCATTGCCGCGGAAAGTGCCGACTGGACGCGCCGCCTGGAAACCAGCGGCGCGCAGACGGATGCGCTCGCGGAGCGGCTGAATTCCGCACGCGAGACGCTGGCAACGCTTGCCGCACGACCGCCGGAGATCGAGGCGGCGCAGGTCGAGCTGACGGGGGAGCGGCAGGCTGCAGAGGCGCGGCGGCAGCAGGCGGCGGACGTGCTGGCGCAGGCAGAACGTGCGGCATCGCTGTACGATACAGATGCACGCGAGGCGGCCGAGCTGATGGCGGAACTGAAGGAAAGCCGTGGCCGCATCGAGGCACAGGCCGAAAACCACGATCAGCGGCGGATGGAATTCGCGCGTACCGCGGCTGAGAAATTTCGCGGCCCCCCACATATCCTGCCCGCAAAACTGGGGTTCGACGAGGATGAGGTCGACGATCAGGAGACCGTGTCAGCAGCGCTGTCGAAACTGCAGACGGAGCGGGAGCGCATGGGACCGGTCAATCTGCGCGCCGAGACCGAACTGGCGGAGATACGCGGGGAGCTGGACGCGTCCAATGCGGAGAGCGAGGACCTGCATGCGGCGATCGCACGCCTGCGCGGGTCCATCGGGGCGCTGAACCGCGAAGGCCGGGCACGCCTGCTGACCGCGTTCGAAGAGGTCGACCGGCATTTCCGCAGCCTGTTCAGCGGGCTGTTCGGTGGCGGTGAAGCGCGGCTGGAGCTGGTTGAATCCGACGATCCATTGCAGGCCGGCCTGGAAATCATGGCGCAGCCACCGGGAAAGAAATTACAGTCGATGAGCCTTTTGTCGGGCGGCGAACAGGCATTGACCGCCGTTGCGCTGATCTTTGCAATCTTTCTGACCAATCCCGCGCCCATCTGCGTGCTGGACGAAGTGGATGCGCCGCTGGATGATGCGAATATCGAACGATTCTGCGATTTGCTGGACCGTATGACCACGCTGACCAACACGCGGTTCCTGATCGTCACGCATAATGCGGTCACGATGAGCCGCATGCACCGTCTATACGGTGTGACCATGGCGGAGCGGGGCGTCAGCCAGCTGGTCAGCGTCGATCTGGGCGGGGCGGAGACCCTGCTGGCGGCGGAATAGAGCCACAGGCTGCGCCAGCTTGAAAAGGCGCGGAACCTTCCTACTTCAACTACTTGACCGAATAAGACCGGGAAAGCGAAAGATGGCGACGGGTTGGGCGCGCGATGGCGCGGTACAGGACCAGATAGACGATACGGTGAAGGATGCCGTCACCGCTGCGCGCGCGCGGATTGGCGGCGGCGAGAGCCGTGAATTCTGTGAGGATTGCGGAGAGCCGATCCCCGAACGCCGACGTGCCGCCCTTGCAGGCGTTCGCACTTGCGTCGCCTGTCAATCGGTACGCGATGGCGACCGGCGTGCCAGCGGCATCAATCGCCGCGGTAGCAAGGACAGCCAGCTGCGCTAGCGCAGCTGCGCCGTAAAAGCGGACGCAGGCGGGCAGGTGCCCCGCACCCTATCGCACGAAACTGGCGCCGTTGACGTCGATGACTGACCCGGTCATCGATGCTGGTGCCTCCAGCGCGAGATAGCGGACAAGAGATGCCACCTCCTCTGGATCGGCGACGCGACCAAGCGGGATGTCGGCAAGCAATTTTTCGCCGCCGCGCGAGGCAAGATAATCCTCTGCCATGCCCGTCATCACATATCCCGGCGTGACGGTGTAGACGAGGATCTCCTCCGCCGCCAATCCACGCGCGAGTGTCTTCGACAAGCCGACAAGACCGGCCTTTGCGGCGGCATAATGGCCATATTGGATGCCATCGCCGCGATAGGCGGCCCGGCTGGCGATGTTGACGATCCGTCCGCCCACGCCGCGTTCCCGCCAATGGGCGATTGCCAGACGGCAGAGGTCCGCGGGTGCCTGCAGATTGATGGCGAGGCCACGCGCCCAGCCCGCCGACCAGTCGGCATCGTCTGCATCGAGCGGCACCTGGTCGAACAGTCCGGCATTATTGACGAGAACGTCGATCTGACCGCCCGCGGCGTCCACGGCGGCGTCCCAAAGCGACGCCACGGCCTGTGGATCGGTGAAATCCGCCCCCAGGATTCCGTCGCCATCGCGGGTGCCGTGCCGGATGACGGTTTCCGATGCCAGTCCGTCGGCAATGGCGACGCCGATTCCGCGTGTGGAGCCCGTTACCAGAATTCTTTTTGCCATGAGCGTTCTCCTCGGTTCGTCGTTCGCGGGTTTCGGCCCCGGCGCAGCTACAAAGACAAACGCGGGGCGTAAACAGCTGATGTTGTGCGCCGATGCTACCCGAACTCGATGCCGTATGTTAATCAAAGGGGTGCTTTACTGCCTGGTGGCAGGCCGCGTGCGGAACTGCACATGGCGAACGGCTTTGGCAGAGGGCGAGTTTTTGGAAATGAATCTGATCGCTGAGGATGACGAGGAAAGGGGGCCCGCTCTATCAGAGGCCGGGGCAGCGCCGGGCGGTGCCTTGGCTGCGAAGCCTGCCGCCTCTCGCCGGGTGGAGAGCCGCCGCATCGCGCATCGCCGTGACCGGCTGCTCAGCGCACTGAACCTGATCACCGCGATGGCCCTGCTGCTTGCCCTGCCATTTGCGCTGCAGGCGGGATCCGCCTTTTTCCTGCCGCTGACCACGGGCCTGACGCTGGGGCTGATGCTTGTTCCATTGCAGATGAAGCTGGAGCGTTTTCTGCCCAGCGTCGTCGCGGCAGTGACGAACCTGGTGTTGTGCCTGGGGGTTGTGTCGGCGATCAGCTATATCATCCTGACGCCCGCTCTGGTGTGGCTGAACGACCTGCCGTCGCGCATGTACAATGTGCGGACCAATCTCGATCCTCTTCTGGATCTGTTCGACAGCGTCGATCAGTCCGTGGACCGGCTGTCGCGCGAGTTGGGCGTCAACACGTCTGCAGGGCAGGAACCGACGATGGTGGTGGATGCGCCGCGTTCGGTGTTCGAGGCGGCGTCCACTGCGGCGCCCAGTGCGATCATCCAGACCTTCTTCGCGCTTTTGATCATGGTGTTCTTCCTGTCCAGCTTTAGCCGGATGCGCGGCGCCCTGATGCGCAGCGCCGACACGAAACTGGGCGGCGACACCGCGAACCGGCTGCTTAGCGACGTTGCCAGCGATACCGGCCGCTATGTCGGCATGATTTCCATCATCAATATCATTCTGGGAATCGTGGTGACGGGCATTTTCTGGGCTTTGGGCGTCGAGACGCCGTGGATGTGGGGCGGCCTTGCGGCGCTTTTGAATTTCGTACCCTATGCGGGGCCGGTTGTATTCTTTTTCCTGGCCATTCTGGGCGGTATGACGGTTGCGACGGACCCGCTGGCGGGCATGATACCGGCGCTCGCTTATCTGGGCATCAATCTGGCGGAGGCCTATGTCTTGACCCCGCTGATCCTGGGGCGGAAATTTCTGGTCAATCCCCTCCTTATCATGGTGGCGCTGAGTTTTTGGGGATGGGTCTGGGGAACCGTCGGGGCGCTGCTGTCGGTGCCCCTGCTGATCATCACGAAGTCCCTGATCGAGCGCATTGGCGGCCCGAATATTGCAGGCTTTCTGCTGGACCAGACGACGCTGATCCGCGAGAGTCCCGGCCGTCAGCGCCGTAATCTGGACAGGGAGCCGTCATGACAGTTCTGAGAACGCCTGAAAGTCGGTTCGAAGGGCTGGCAGGCTTCGACCATTCGCCGCATTTTACGGAAATAGAGGATGAGGCGCTGGGGACGATCCGCATCGCCCATGTCGCGGCCGGTCCGAAGGACGGGCCGGTTGTCCTGTTGCTGCATGGGGAACCCAGCTGGTCATATTTGTACCGCGACATGATCCCGCTGCTGGCGAAGGCCGGCGCGCGCGTTCTGGCGCCCGACCTGGTCGGCTTTGGCCGCTCCGACAAGCCGGACCGCATCGACGATTACAGCTATGGCAAACATGTCGCGTGGATGCAGGCATGGTTCGACAAGCAGAAAATCCGTGATGTGACGCTGTTCTGCCAGGACTGGGGCGGGCTGATCGGCCTGCGGCTGGTTGCGGCACAGCCCGATGCCTTCGCCGCCGTCGCCGCGTCCAATACCTTCCTCCCGACGGGGGATCGGGAACCGTCGGAAGCCTTTCTGAAGTGGCGGGGCTATTCCCAGAAGATTCCCGAATTCGATTCGGGGCAGATCATTCAGGGCGCCACCGTGAGCGACCTGAGCGCCGAAGTCGTGGCCGCCTATAATGCGCCTTTTCCAGACGACAGTTTCAAGGCTGGGGCGCGAGTTTTTCCGATGTTGGTGCCGATCAGTGCCGATGATCCCGAATCGTCGGCCAATCGGCAGGCGTGGGAGGTCCTGGAATCTTTCGAAAAGCCGTTTCTGACCCTGTTTGGCGACAGCGATCCGGTCACCCGGGGCGGCGATCAATTGTTTCGCGCGAAGATACCGGGATGTGCGGGACAGCCGCACCAGATCGTCGAAAAGGGGGGCCATTTCATTCAGGAAGACGCCGCTCCGCAGCTTGCAGAAGCAATCATTTCACTGATGCGGCTGAAATAGGCGTTCGACCGCTTGACAGATTCGGGTGCGCCTCATAGGGACGCGCCTTCGCTTCACCGCCCAGCGCGGTGTATGCGACCCCAGGATGCGCGGGTGTAGCTCAGTTGGTTAGAGCGCCGGCCTGTCACGCCGGAGGCCGCGGGTTCAAGTCCCGTCACTCGCGCCATCCTTTCCCTTTCATTTTGCCGCATTGCCCGCCGCCATGGCGCGGCTAATCGGCATGGCATGAAGCTTGTCTATATTCTCGGCGATCAGCTGACTCGTACGCTTGCGAGCCTGCGGGGATGCCGCAAGGACGACACCATCATTCTGATGGCGGAACTCGACGAGGAAACCACCTATGTCGGCCATCACAAACAGAAACTGATCTTTATCCTCAGCGCGATGCGGCACTTTGCCGAGGAATTGCGCGCGGACGGCTGGTCGGTAGACTATGTCGACCTGGAGGCGCCTGAGAACAGCGGGACGTTCAGCGGCGAACTGGCGCGGGCGCTGGAGCGGCACCGCGTCGACGAAGTACGTGTCGTAAAGCCCGGCGAATGGCGCGTGCAGGCGGCCATGGATGAATGGCCGGGCAAGTTCGACGTATGCATTCGTTTCTTCGACGATGATCGCTTCATCTGCTCGCTGGCGGAGTTCAACGACTGGGCGGAGGGCAGGTCCGCACTGACGATGGAATATTTCTATCGGCAGATGCGGCGCAAAACCGGCCTTTTGCTCGACGGGGAGGCCGAACCCCTTGGCGGGCGCTGGAATTACGACAAGGACAATCGCAAGCCCGCCAAGCCCGACATGTTCATGCCGCAAGCGCTGCGCTTTGCACCGGATGACGCGACCAAAGCCGTCATGACCATGGTCGCGCGCCGCTTCCCGGACAATGTCGGCAAGCTGGAGCCGTTCGGTTTTGCGGTGACGCGCGCCGATGCGGAAAAGGTGGTGGATCATTTCATCACCCATGTTCTGCCGCGCTTCGGCGATTTTCAGGACGCCATGCTGACCGGCGAGGCCTTCCTGTATCACGCGGTCATATCGCCCTATCTGAATATCGGGCTGCTCGATCCGCTCGACCTCTGCCGCCGAGTGGAGGCGGAGTATGAGGCGGGCAGGGCGCCCCTGAACGCAGTGGAGGGATTTGTCCGCCAGATCATTGGCTGGCGGGAGTTCGTGCGCGGCATCTACTGGCGGGAAATGCCGGATTATGTGACGCGCAATTTCCTGGCGGCAGACCGGCCGCTGCCACCCTTTTACTGGACCGGCGAGACCGAAATGCACTGCCTGGCTGAGGCGATTGGCCAGACACTGGATCACGCCTATGCGCATCATATTCAGCGTTTGATGGTCACGGGCAATTTCGCCCTTCTGATCGGCGCCGACCCGCGGCAGGTGCATGAATGGTATCTGGAAGTTTATGCGGACGCCTATGAATGGGTGGAGTTGCCCAATACGCTGGGCATGAGCCAGTTTGGTGATGGTGGTCTGCTGGGAACAAAGCCCTATGCGGCGTCAGGCGCCTATATCGACCGAATGTCGGATTATTGCACAAGCTGCCGCTATGATGTGACGGAAAAAACAGGTGAAAATGCGTGCCCATTCAACACGCTCTACTGGCACTTTCTGGACCGGAACCGGCAGAAGCTGAAAGGCAACCGGCGGCTGGCCATGCCCTACGCGACCTGGGACAAGATGGAGCCGTCGCGGCGCCGGCAATATTTGGAGCGGGCGGAAAGCTTCCTCGAAAGCCTGTAGGGACCGCCCAGGCTTCGTGTCGCCAAGGGTCTATGCATTGACGCGCGCCATTGCGAATTGGGCAGCTGTAGGTGAAAGGTAGGACAAGCCAAAGAAGGAACGCCCGTGCATCATAGTGCCCCCCTGATAGCCATGGTTGTGGCGGGTTTGGTGGGCGCCTTTATCATGGGAGCGCTCGCACACCGGCTGAAGGTGTCGCCGATTGCAGGTTATTTGCTGGCGGGTGTGCTCGTCGGTCCGTTTACGCCCGGCTATGTTGCCGACATGGGGCTGGCGAACCAACTGGCCGAACTGGGTGTGATCCTGCTGATGTTCGGCGTCGGCCTGCACTTTTCCCTGCGCGACCTGCTATCCGTCAAGAATATCGCCATTCCAGGCGCCATCGGACAGATCGCATTGGCGACGCTGCTCGGCATGGCGCTGTCATGGGCCTTGGGATGGAGCCTCGCCGGCGGTTTTGTTTTCGGCCTTGCCCTGTCGGTTGCAAGTACGGTCGTGTTGCTGCGCGCGCTACAAGCACGGAACCTGGTCGAGACGGAACGGGGTCGCATCGCCGTCGGATGGCTGATCGTCGAAGATCTCGTCATGGTTATGGCACTTGTTCTGCTGCCGCCGCTCGCCGACATCCTCAATGGCGAGGCAGCAGGCGTCGGTTCGAGTGCGATCCTTATTCCCATCGGCATTACGTTCCTGAAGGTGGCGGGCTTTTTCGCTTTCATGCTGCTGATCGGCCGTCGCCTGATCCCACTTTTGTTGCATTGGGTTGCACATACCGGGTCGCGAGAGCTGTTCCGTCTGGCTGTTCTGGCTATTGCGCTAGGCGTGGCCTTTGGCGCTGCATATATTTTCGATGTATCCTTCGCACTGGGCGCATTCTTTGCGGGCATGATCCTGGGCGAAACGCCGCTCAGCCGCCGGGCGGCTGAGGAGACGCTGCCGCTGCGCGATGCATTTGCGGTGCTGTTCTTCGTATCGGTGGGAATGTTGTTCAATCCGGCGGTCGTGATGGAACAGCCGCTTCCCCTGATCGCGACGGTTGCCATCATCATCGTCGGCAAGTCGCTGGCGGCGTACCTCATCGTTCGTGCCTTCGGACATTCCAAGGGCAAGGCGCTGACGATCGCGGCCAGCCTTGCACAGATCGGCGAATTCTCCTTCATCCTCGCCGCGCTGGGTACCAGCCTGAACCTGCTGCCCGCCGAAGGACGCGACCTGATCCTGGCAGGCGCGATCATTTCGATCTTCGTCAACCCGTTCATCTTTGCCGCCATTATGCGCCGGCCAGAGGTGGCTGCCGCTGCAAGCGCGGAAGCCGCCGAAGGCGCTGGTCCGGCGGAGCATGTCATCCTTGTCGGTTATGGCCGCGTGGGTCGGCTGATAGCCGTAAAGCTGAAGGCGGGCGGCATACCGTTCGTCATCATCGAGGATCAGATCGACACCGCGCGGCAGGCGGAAGAGGATGGTTTCGAGGTCTTGCGGGCAAACGCGCTGGAACCCGGCGTCCTGCAGCAGGCGGGCATTGACCGCGCTCAAACGCTGTTGATCGCCATCCCGGAAGGGTTTGAGGGCGGCGCCATCTATGCGCGCGCTCGCTCGCTCAATCCCCAGATCCACGCCATCGCGCGGGCGCATTCAGACGCGGAAGTGGAGCATCTGGAGAAGCTGGAGCTACCGGACGTCGTCATGGGCGAAAGAGAGATTGCGGCACGTATATTGGAACTGCTGGGCCGTGTACAAAAGCGCTCCACGAATGTGGGGGCACATTAAGCGCAGGTGCACGTCAGGTAGCCACTCCGCTGAAGTCAAAAAGGGGTAAGCAAGGCCCGCGCTCCTTAACGAGAGGTATTTTCGTCAAAGCGTTCAAATTCGTGTGCAATCGAGCGTTCGACGAGGAGTTCGTACAGATCCTCGACCAGATTGGTGTCCAAGCCGCTCGCCTCGGCGGTGCGGCAGGCATTTGCAATGACTGCGGCCTTGCGCGCTTCATCGCGCACAAGGTCGCGCTGTTGCTTTACGCGCGCTGCCGCCTCGATGTAGCGCATGCGTTCTGCAAGCAGCGTCACGATATGCTGATCCAGCGTATCAATGCCGTGACGGATGTCCTCCATCCGTGCGCAGTCTTCAGGCGGCACGCGTTCTTTCATCCGGCTTTCCATTGTCCCGTTTCGATCCATCGGATGAGAGGTTTGGCTGGGAATATCCATAGGATGCCAAGGAAAATCCAGATGGGGAGTTGTACCAGAATGGGCAGGCCGGCGATCGGATCGGCGAGGGCGGTTACGATCAGAGCGTAAATCGCGATCAGCGCAATCATCAGCAATATGCCGAGCGGCTTTCTGAGCTTTGGGGCGGGGTCCGTCATCGGCATCTATATAGCGCTGTCGGTGTCGCAACGTAATCGAGCGTTTCGTCCCAGGGGTCGGTCGGCAGCGCTTCGACGATCTGGCAATCCCAGGCAAGGCCGACCGTCGTCAGCGACCCGCTGGAGCGCAAATCCGCGATGCATCGGTCGAAATGACCCTGACCCTGACCAAGGCGGTCACCCGCCCGCGTCGCACCGACCAGAGGGACAAGAATCACGGCCGGGCGTGCCAGTGGCGCGGCAAAGGGCGGCTGCTCGACGCCCCACGGGCCGGATTCGCGAAAGTCACCCTCCATTCGGAATTCCATGTTTGTGGACCGGTCGGAGAACCAGGGCAGGGCAACATTTCTGGCCGCGCGCTCAATAGCGGCGGGGTCGATTTCGTTCCCCATGGGTGCATAGCTGGCGATACAATCCACCCCCTCGATTACGGCGGCAATCTGTCCGGCAAGATCATCTTCCGCGCGGCGGCGCTGCTCTGGCGACAGCGACCCGACATATTCGGAACGGGCTTTTCGCAGGTCGCGCCGCATGCGGCCCTTCGCGCTTAGGTCATGCATGAAGGGGGCAGGCTTTCATCTGGTAGTGAAGAAGGGTGACGGAACCACCCTGGCCGTTGCCGGAAGATCCTCTGACGCCTAGAACGTCAGGTGGGCGCCATGTGCGTCGGGGCAAGACCCCGGGCAGGGATAGCTCCCTATGTATCCTTATCGCCTCAGGGATGTTCGCTACGCTCGTACCGGGCAGTGTCCGTCGCTTTTCTATTTAGGTACTTGCGTCGGCTTTCTCAAGCGCGGCTGCGGCGGCCTCTACCTTTTCCGTTGCACGAAGCACGGCCTGCGCGGCGCGCGCCTCTGCGTCAGGAGATTCTTTGTTGGCCTGGACCTTCCCGCCCGCTGCCAGTTCGGCATTCTCGTCTGCCAGCATGATTGCCGACATCAGCAGCAGGCGCGTTTCCGGCAAATGCCCAAGCTGGCGTGAAAGCTTCTCTGCCTTTTCATTAACATGCGAGGCGAGGCTTTGAAGCAGCTTCTCCTCCCCATCCTTGCATGTGAGGGAATAGGAACGGCCGCCGACCTCTACGCGAACCTGTGCCATCAGTTGCCACCTGCCGTTGCGAGCAGCCGGTCGAGTTCCTGTAGCGCGCCTTCAGTCTCTCGCACCAGATCGCCGTGCTTTTGCTTAATCAGGTCGCGCTCTGCCATTATGCTGGCCGAAGCTGCGGTCGATCCAGACGCAGCATCAGAGGCAAGTGTCTTGCCTGCGCCCTCGAGTCGCGCCAGCGCCGCGTCCAACCGTGCCATAGCCTCGTCCAGGGTAACCGCATCTTCCGCCAACGAAAACCCTCACGAAACAGTGATTTGAAAGGGAACCATAAGACGCCCTGTGACGATTCGTCAAATCCAGCGGGCGCCTGTGGTTGACGCTTTGCGACGCTCCCTCCAGAAGGCGCCGAGCACAGCCGCGAAGGGCCCCTCTTGACCGTCACGAATACCGATCTCGCCAACGCCATCAGAGCGCTTTCCATGGACGCCGTCCAGGCCGCGAACAGCGGGCATCCCGGCATGCCGATGGGCATGGCCGACGCTGCCACCGTTCTGTTCACCAAGCATCTGAAATTCGACCCGAAACAGCCGGACTGGGCAGACCGAGATCGGTTCGTGCTGTCTGCCGGCCATGGGTCGATGCTGATATACAGCCTTCTCTATCTGACCGGCTACGCGCATCCCACGCTGGATGACATCCGCAATTTCCGTCAGATCGGCAGCCCCTGTGCCGGCCATCCGGAAAACTTCCTGCTCGATGGCGTAGAAGCAACGACCGGCCCGCTGGGCCAAGGCCTTGCCATGGCCGTTGGCATGGCGATGGCGGAGCGCCATTTGAACGCCGAATTTGGCGATGCACTGGTGGATCACCGCACCTGGGTCATTGCCGGTGACGGATGCCTGATGGAGGGTATTAATCACGAAGCCATCGGCCTGGCCGGCCATTTGCGGCTCGGTCGTCTGAATGTGATCTGGGACGACAATAATATCACCATCGATGGCCCCACTGGCCTGTCGACCAGCGAGGACGTGAAGGCACGCTTCGCCGCCGCAGGATGGCACGTCGCGGAATGCGATGGGCATGATCCGGAGGCGCTGGACGCTGCAATGAAGGCGGCGAAGACGGATCCGCGACCGAGCCTGATCGCCGCGCGCACCATCATCGGCTATGGCGCGCCGAACAAGCAGGGCACGTCGGGCGTGCATGGCGCGCCCCTTGGTGCCGAGGAAATCGGCCGCGCACGTGAATCGCTTGGCTGGACAGCCGAACCCTTCGTCATTCCCGACGAGATTCTCGCCGCATGGCGAAAGGCAGGCGAGCGCGGCACAGACATGGCGACCGCGTGGCAAGCCAAGGCCGAACGCCAGCCGGAATTTGCCGAATTTTCTGCCCGCATGGCAGGTGAAATCCCCGCCGCGCTGGAAAGCTCGATCGAAACGCATGTCGCCGCCTTGATCGACAGCCCCGTCAAGGAAGCAACGCGTAAGTCGAGCGAAGGCGCACTGAAGGCCATCAACCCGGCGATGCCCGCCACGATGGGCGGCTCGGCAGATCTTAGCGGTTCCAACAATACCAAGACGCCGGACCTGGGCGTTTTCGACCGGGATGATTATTCAGGCCGCTATGTGAACTACGGCATTCGCGAATTCGGAATGGCCGCCGCGATGAACGGCATGGCGCTGCACGGCGGCGTCGTTCCCTATGGCGGCACGTTCCTGATCTTCAGCGATTATATGCGTGCGGCGATCCGGCTGGGTGCGCTGCAACAGGTGCGCGTGGTTCATGTCCATACGCACGATTCCATCGGCGTCGGCGAAGATGGCCCGACGCATCAGCCGATCGAGCAGGTCATGTCGCTGCGCATGATCCCCAATCTGAACGTCTTCCGCCCCTGCGACGCGGTGGAAACGGCGGAGTGCTGGCAGTTGGCCCTGTCCACGCCGAAGACGCCATCGGTCATCGCGCTGACGCGGCAGAACCTGCCGCAGATGCGGACGGAGGGCGCGGTCGGCAATCTGTCGTCGCGCGGGGCGTACAGGCTGAAGTCAGCGGAGGCGGCGCGGAAGGTCATCTTCCTGGCCACGGGTTCGGAGGTGCATGTCGCCGTGGAAGCGGCCGCGAAGCTGGAGGCCGATGGCATTGGCTGTGATGTCGTCTCCATGCCCTCATGGGAATTGTTCCGTGAACAGCCAGACAGCTATCGCGAAGACCTGCTGCCCAATGTCAATCCTGGCGACGTACTGCGTGTCTCGATCGAGGCAGGTGTCACGATGGGCTGGGCGGAGTTCACCATGGCCAATGGCCTGAATATCGGCCTCGACCGTTTCGGCGCATCAGGGCCGGGGGATCAATTGTTCGACAAGTTCGGCTTTACCGCCGAGGCAGTCGTGAAACGCGTAAAAGATAAACTGAACAAAAGCTAAGCGAGCGGAGTTTTCTATGAGTGTAAAGGTTTCGATCAACGGGTTTGGCCGCATCGGCCGACTGGTAGCCCGCGCCCTTCTGGAACGCGACGACCATGATTTCGAACTCGTCGCCATCAACGATCTGGCGGATGCAAAAGCGAACGCGCTGCTGTTCAAATATGATTCGACGCATGGTCGTTTCCCCGGCGAAGTCACCTCAGACGGTGACAGCATCACGGTGAACGGCAAGAAGATCGCCGTCACAAAAGAACGCGAGCCGGGTAACCTGCCGCACAAGGCGATGGGCGTCGAGCTCGTCCTGGAATGCACCGGCTTCTTCCAGTCGAAAGATGCCGCAAGCCCACATCTGGACGCAGGCGCGAAGCGCGTCCTGATCTCTGCCCCCGCAGGCGGCGTCGATAAGACCATCGTCTATGGCGTCAACCATGACACGTTGACGGCGGACGATATCGTCGTTTCCAACGCCAGCTGCACCACGAATTGCCTGGCGCCGGTTGCGAAGGTCCTGCACGAAACCGTCGGTATCGAGCGCGGCTTCATGACGACGATCCACAGCTATACCAACGATCAGCGCATGCTGGACCAGATGCACAGCGACATGCGCCGTGCCCGTGCCGGCGCGCAGAACATGATCCCGACGACGACGGGTGCAGCGCGCGCGGTCGGCCTGGTCCTGCCGGAACTGAACGGCAAGCTGGACGGCAGCTCTGTCCGCGTGCCGACGCCGAACGTCAGCCTGATCGATCTGGTCTTCACGCCCAAGCGCGACACCAGCAAGGACGAGCTGAACAATGCGCTGAAGGCAGCAGCCGAGGGCGCAATGAAGGGCGTGCTGGACTACACCGACGAGCCGCTCGTCAGCAGCGACTTCAACCATTATCCGGCCAGCTCCACCGTCGACAGCCTGGAAACCGCGGTCATGGAAGGCAAGCTGGCCCGCGTCGTCAGCTGGTACGACAATGAATGGGGCTTCTCCAACCGCATGATCGACACCGCCAAGGTGATGTCGAGCTTCTGATCGGCGCGGGCGGGGTTCTGGACACTAGGCCGTTCCTACGGACGCAGTCAGAACCCCGCAGCCCTCAGCATGGCCTTATGAAATTGGCACGGCAGCCGGCTGGAATGCGCTGTTTTCGCTTGGGCGGGACGCCATAGTCGCGCGGCTATTCGGATGTGCCGGTCTTTTCGCAAACTGCGAACTTTTGAGAGAGATGGAATGGCCAACTTCAAGACCCTGGACGACCTTGACGATCTGAACGGCAAGGTTGCGCTCGTTCGTTGCGATCTGAATGTGCCGATGCAGGACGGGAATGTCAGCGATGACACCCGTCTGCGCGCCGCCATTCCCACGCTGACGGAACTTGCAGACAAGGGCGCGAAGGTTCTGGTGCTGTCGCATTTCGGACGGCCCAAGGGCGAAGATCCGATGCTGAGCCTGTCGCCGATCTCAAGCGCGCTGGAAAAGGTCCTGGGCCGCCCGGTGACTTTTATCACAGATACATATGGCGAAGCGGCCGAGCAGATGGTCGGCCTGATGGCCGCTGGCGATATTGCCGTGCTGGAAAATACGCGCTTCAATCCGGGCGAAACGAAGAACGACCCGGAACTGACGAAAAAGATTGCGGCGCTGGGCGATATCTACGTCAGCGACGCCTTTTCCACCACACATCGCGCCCACGTGTCGACCGAGGGTCTGGCGCGCCTGCTTCCTGCCTATGCCGGGCGGGCCATGGAGGCGGAACTGAAGGCGCTGGAAGCGGCACTGGGTGACCCCGAACGTCCTGTCGCGGCGGTTGTTGGTGGTGCAAAGGTATCGACCAAGCTGGACGTGCTGACCAATTTGGTCGCAAAGGTCGATCATCTGATTATCGGTGGCGGCATGGCGAATACCTTTTTGGCGGCGAAGGGCGTCGATGTCGGCAAGAGCCTGTGCGAACATGATCTGACGGACACGGCGCTCAGCATTCTTGCCAGCGCCGATGCCGCCGGTTGTACCGTGCATTTGCCCTATGATGTCGTGTGCGCGCGCGAATTTGCCGCCAATGCCGATAATCGCACCGTTAACGTCCATGAAGTCGCCGAGAATGAGATGATCCTAGATATCGGCCCGGCGGCGGTCGAGGCGCTGGCAGATGTGCTGAAAAATTGTCGGACGCTGGTCTGGAACGGACCGCTGGGCGCGTTTGAGATCGAGCCATTCGACCGCGCTACGGTTGGGTTGGCGAAGACGGCGGCCGCATTGACCCGTGACGGGTCCCTGGTGTCGGTCGCGGGCGGCGGCGATACGGTCGCGGCCCTCAACCATGCGGGCGTTGCTGATGATTTCAGTTTCGTGTCGACGGCCGGCGGTGCGTTTCTGGAATGGATGGAAGGCAAGGACCTGCCGGGCGTCGTCGCCCTGAGCGCCTGATCCCGACCATAAGCCCTTTGTCTTTAGGCAGCGTCAACCATAGCGGTTAAGGCTGAATCCTAGGCGGACGTTAAACACCGGCTCGCAATAGTGGCGCATGGTGAATCTTGCGCGCATTCCTGCAATTTTATCGGCGATGGCCTGCATGAGCGCTGCGTCCGTCGCGCATTCCACAATTACCGACCGCATGAACGATCAGGCCGCGCAGTGCGCCCTATCCGGCGATGACCTTCAGTCGCTGACGGCGGAGGTCAATCGACTGCGTGCGCATCATGGTTTGAGCGCGCTGGCGACCGACGGCTCCCTGAGCGAATCTGCCTTCGATCACGCACGCGACATCGCGGCCATGAAACGCCTGTCGCATGAGGGCAATGATGGCGCGACCTTCGATATCCGGGCGGAGCGCCGCGGCTATGACGCCTTTCCGCTGGCAGAGAATATTGCCTATAATCAACGCGACGTGCCGCATGTCGTTCGGGCGTGGCGTGACAGTCCCCCGCATTTGAAGGCATTGCTGGTCGATGGAGCGGACGATGTCGGTTTCGGACGCGCATGCAGCGACGATGCCGAACCCTATTGGGTTATGGTCGTCGGCGGCTGAGCCCCCGTCTCCACCCTCATCCTGGTTGCGCGTCCTCCGCCCGCGCTCGCCGATAGGCGACGGCGGATATCGCGAAGGCGAGGGCCAGGCCGAACAATCCGATGGTCCCTGGCGCCGATACTGCGGCGTCGGGCAGGACGCAAAGCTCACTGGCGTTGGACTTATTGATCCCCACCGACCCGTCCAGATTCCCCTCTATGGTGCAATAGACCCCGCCATCGGCCTGCCCCGTGAAGGAAACCTCGTAGGAGAAGCTGCGCGTTATATTCGTATCGAGCTGAAGCGGCGGCAGTTCGCCCGCTATGAGTTCGTAGGAGCCCACCGCAACCACGAAATTGCCCATGGCGAGCAGAATATCGTCGAAACCGACGAAATTTTCGTCGGGCATGCCCGGCAGGCTCGCGATCAGGGCGCCGGGCGCGCCGGCCGCAGTAACCTCGTAAAGGTTCATCCCGACCGCTTCGTCAGTGATGACGTCGCACAGGCCGCAGCGGGCCACGAATCCGACATCGCTGGTCCCGGCGGCTTCGGTCCGAAAAAAGACAAGGTCGACGGTGCCCGCATTTCCTGCGGTTTCGATTGTGCCGCCGACGATGGTGACGGCGTGAGCGGTAACGGGAACAAAGGCAAACGCAACAGCACAAAAGGAAGTCAGAGCGCGCTTCATGGCGACTCTCCCTGGGGATTGCTGTCTGGCCATCATAGCAAAAACGGCGGGCGCGCGCGAGTCCACGCGTTGTCCTGCGACTCATTTCGTTGCCGTCCGTCGGACAGTTAGGTAGAGGCGCCGGGAACTTAGCACGGCAACCCCGGAGACAGATTCGATGCACGACCCGATCATGATGGCGCAGATTGTCGGCGGCGCAGGCTTTATCGCCGCGCTCGACCAGAGTGGCGGGTCCACGCCAAAGGCGCTGAAGGGCTATGGTCTGGAGGAAGACGCCTGGTCCACCGAGGACGAAATGTTCGATCTGATCCACCAAATGCGCAGCCGCATCGTCACCGCGCCGTGCTTTTCCGGCCAGAAGGTGCTGGGTGCGATCCTGTTCGAAAAGACGATGGACGGCGATGCGGATGGCAAGCCCCTGCCCACGTTGTTGTGGGAACGCGGCGTCGTGCCGTTCCTGAAGATCGACAAGGGCCTTGAGGACGAGGCGGACGGCGTTCAGCTGATGAAGCCCAATCCCGGCCTGGAGGATCTGCTGGACCGCGCGAAGGCGAAGGGCGTCTTTGGAACGAAAATGCGGTCCGTCATCAACAGCGCCAATGAAAAGGGCATTGCCGCCATCGTCGATCAACAGTTCGAGGTTGCGAACCGGATCATCGACAAGGGGCTGATGCCGATCGTCGAGCCAGAGGTGAACATCAAGAGCGATACGCGCGCAGAGTGTGACAAGATCCTGCTGAAGGAACTGACCCGCGCGCTTGATGCGCTGCCGGATGGCCGCCGCGTGATGCTGAAACTTTCGATTCCGGCCACTCCCGACCTCTATGCGCCGCTGGTTGCGCATCCTCGCGTCGCGCGCGTCGTGGCTCTGTCCGGCGGCTTCTCTCAGGACGAGGCGTGCGCCAATCTGGCCAAGAACCGCGGCATGATCGCCAGCTTCAGCCGCGGCCTGTTGCAGGATCTGCGGCACCAGATGAATGACGGGGAATTCGACCGCACACTTTCGGGCGCTATCGATCAGATCTATTCCGCTTCAGTCGCGAACGGAGTTTAAGTGATCCCGGTCACTCCTCTGCCGCTCTATGCGCTCCACGGGTCGTGTTTGTGGAGCGCTGATAGCGGGATCCGCCTGAAATGACGGACGTGGAGTTGGACCCGGCATTTGCCGACCGCTTTGGCGGCGCGATGAAGAACAAGGGCGGCGAAGGCCGCCCGCCCTGTCAGTTGTATCTGATCTCTCCCCCTGCTTATGATCCCGGCTTTCCGGAGGTTTTGAAGGCGGCGCTGGATGCGGGACCGGTGGCCGCGTTCCAGCTGCGTCTGAAGGGCGCCAGCGACATGGAAATCCTGCGCGCCGGGGGCGTGCTGAAACCCATCCTGCAGGCTTATGATGTCGCGCTGATCATCAACGATCGTGCGGATTTGGCATCCAGCCTGGAGGCGGACGGCGTGCATCTGGGGCAGGGCGATGGCAGCGTTGCCGAGGCTCGCACCTTGCTGGGTCATGAGGCGCAGATCGGCGTTACCTGTCATGCCAGCCGTCACCTTGCCCTGGAGGCGGGCGATCAGGGTGCCGACTATGTCGCCTTTGGCGCTTTTTACGATACGGTGACCAAGGAGACCGCACACCGGCCGGATCCGTCACTGCTGGGCTGGTGGACCACTATCAGCGAGGTTCCCTGTGTTGCAATCGGCGGCATAACGCCGGGCAATGCCGGACCGCTCATCGAAGGGGGCGCGGATTTCCTTGCTGTCAGCGGCTCGGTCTGGAATGCGGCGAATGGCCCGGCGTCCGCAGTCAGCGCGTTTGCGGCGCTGCTTGAGGCGGACAGGGCGGCCTGATAAGGCGGCGCCATATCTCCAACATTCAGGTGACCCCATGAAAATCTCCGGCGTGGACATTCGTCCGGGCAATATCATCGAGTTTGAGGGCGGCCTGTGGCGCGCCGTGAAGATCCAGCATACGCAGCCCGGCAAGGGCGGCGCCTATATGCAGGTGGAAATGAAGAATCTGATCGACGGGCGAAAGACAAATAACCGCTTCCGTTCTTCGGAGACTGTCGAGAAGGTACGTCTGGATACGAAGGACTTTCAGTATCTCTATGCAGAAGGTGACATGCTGACCTTCATGGATACGGAAACCTATGAGCAGGTGACCTTGCCGACCGACCTTCTGGGTGACCAGGCCGCTTATCTGCAGGATGGCATGCAGGTCATGCTGGAAATGTACGAGGAACGGCCATTGTCGGTCCAATTGCCGGAGCAGGTCGAAGCCGAAATCGTCGAGGCGGATGCAGTGGTGAAGGGGCAGACGGCCTCCTCCAGCTATAAGCCGGCCGTGCTGGATAATGGTGTCCGCATCATGGTGCCACCGCATATCACGACCGGCACCCGCGTCGTGGTCGACACCACGTCAAACGAATATGTTAAGAGGGCTGAATGATGCGCAAACCCCTGATATCCTTACTCGCCGTTGCCGTGTTGTCCGCTCCGGCAGCCGCGCAGGAAGCTACCCCGGCACAGCCGGCACAGCCGACGAAGGCGGAAGTCGAGGCGGCGACGGCAACGTTTTCCCTCATCGCGAGTGCCCTCAATTCCGAGCAGGTGCCCGGCCCGGTCAAAAGCGCGCTGTTCGGGTGCATGTATCAGGCCCCGCTGGGCGAGATCAGCAAGGCGCTGACCGCCGCCACAGAGCAGGCGGATATCGCCGCCGACGATCATAATAAGCGCCTGGTCGCCCTCGCCGCGATCTGCGGCGCGCGTGATCCGTCACAGACGCCCCCGGCAGAATAAGTGCCCGCACGTCCCGCACTCGTTACCGTCATGGACAAGGCGGCGCGCAAGGCTGCGCCGAAACTGCGTCGCGATTTCGGTGAGATTTCGCAATTGCAGGTCAGCCGCAAGGGGCCGTCCGATTTCGTGTCCAATGCCGATCGTGAGGCAGAGGATACGATTGTCGAGATCCTGCAGCAGTCGCGTCCCGAATGGGGATTCGTGCTGGAAGAGCGGGGCATTATCGAGGGCAAGGAGGGGGAGCCGCGCTGGATCATCGATCCCATCGACGGCACGTCCAACTTCCTGCACTCGATCCCGCATTTTGCGATTTCCATTGCCGCCGAAATTCGGGGCGAGATCGTTGCGGGCTGCGTCTATCAGCCGCTGACGGACGAGTTCTTCTGGGCCGAGCGCGGCAAGGGCGCCTTCTTGCATAACCGACGTATGCGCGTTTCCGCGCGCCGCGACCTTGGCGAAGCACTGATCGCGACAGGGATTCCCTTTCGCGGGCATGGTGATTTTTCGGTGTGGGACCGGCAGGTGAATGCTGTCGCCCCGGAAGTTGCCGGCATTCGCCGTTTTGGCAGTGCCGCGCTGGACCTCGCCTGGGTGGCCGCCGGACGCTATGAAGGCTTCTGGGAAAAGGATTTGAGCATCTGGGATGTTGCGGCGGGCGTCTTGCTGGTGCGGGAGGCCGGCGGCTTTGTCACCGATTATCGCGGCGGCGATGCCAAGGTGATGGAGGGTGAGATCGTCGCCGCCAACGGCGCGCTGCATTCGAAGCTGCACAAGCTGGTTGCCGGGGCGCTGCGTAAGGGCTGAGCCTTGATCCCGCGCGGGGGCAACCCCATCCTTGCACCTATAGCCATGGCCTTCTATTAGCGGGCCAGCCTGAAAAATCGAAAGTGAATCCATGGCCTCGGTCGCGGCGGAATATCTGCCGATCCTCATATTCCTCGGTATCGCCGTCGCGCTGTCCTGCGTGTTCGTCGGTCTGCCGGTGCTGGTCAGCAATCTGACCGGCACGAACCGCCCCTATGATGCAAAGCTGGCCGAATATGAATGCGGCTTTCCGGCATTCGAGGATGCGCGGCGGCAATTCGATGTGCGCTTCTACCTGGTGTCGATCCTGTTCATCATTTTCGATCTGGAGGTCGCGTTTCTGTTCCCCTGGGCGGTGTCGCTGGGCGTGACGGGCGTCTTTGGCTGGGCGTCGATGATGGTGTTCCTGGGGATCCTGACCATCGGGTTCATCTATGAATGGAAGAAGGGAGCGCTGGAATGGGAGTAGACGCACCAGTCATTCGCGTTCCCGAAGATCAGCATGTCATTCCGCACGACCAGTTTGTCGAGGACGTGAACAGTGAGCTGGACAATAAGGGGTTCCTGACCACCACCACCGAAGATCTGTTCAACTGGGCGCGCACGGGGTCGCTGTGGTGGATGACATTCGGCCTGGCCTGCTGCGGTGTTGAGATGATGCACACCAATATGCCGCGCTATGACATGGAGCGCTTCGGTGCGGCGCCGCGCGCCAGCCCGCGCCAGTCGGACGTGATGATCGTCGCCGGTACGCTGTGCAACAAGATGGCGCCCGCTTTGCGTCGCCTGTACGACCAGATGCCAGAGCCGCGCTACGTGATCTCTATGGGCTCGTGCGCCAATGGCGGAGGCTATTATCATTATAGCTATTCGGTCGTGCGCGGTTGCGATCGTATCGTGCCCGTCGACATCTACGTGCCCGGTTGTCCGCCGAGTGCAGAGGCGTTGCTGTACGGCATCATGGCGCTGCAACGTAAAATCCGCCGCGTAGGGACGTTCGAACGGTGATCCATTCTGCGCCGAAGATGAATCCTGCCGGCGATCTGGCATCGCACTTCAGTGCGGCGGAAGTGGTCGAACATCGCGGGGAGACGACCCTGATCGTCACGCGTGAGGATCTGTACGCGACAATGAAGGCGCTGCGCGACGAGCATCAGTTCCAGCAATTGATCGAGATCGCAGGCTGCGATTTTCCGGAGCACGCGGAGCGGTTTGAGGTGAATTACCACCTGCTGTCGCTGACCAAGAATGCGCGCGTGCGCGTTAAGGTCTCCACGAACGAAAAGACGCCCGTGCCCTCCATGACAAGCCTTTGGCCGGTCGCGAACTGGTTGGAGCGAGAGGTGTGGGACCTTTACGGTGTAATGTTCGAGGGGCACCCCGACCATCGCCGCATCCTGACCGACTACGGCTTTTCCGGTCATCCTTTCCGCAAGGATTTCCCGCTGACCGGCTATGTCGAATTGCGCTGGTCCGAGGAGCAGAAGCGGGTCGTTTACGAGCCTGTCAAGCTGCAGCAGGATTTCCGCACGTTCGATTTCGAAAGCCCTTGGGAGGGGCCGGACTATAATATCTACAACCTTCCCGGTGACGAGAAGGCGGAGGAACAGACGTGAGCGACGACGCGACGCTTCTCGACAAGACAGCGGCCGAGGACGATCCCAACGTCGGCACCGTGACGTTTGATACCGAGACGGGCGACCCCACGGAGGGTGACGTCGAGATTCAGAATTATTCCATGAATTTCGGGCCGCAGCATCCTGCTGCCCACGGCGTTCTGCGCCTGATCATGGAAATGGACGGCGAAATCATCGAGCGGGTAGACCCGCATATCGGCCTGCTGCATCGCGGCACCGAAAAGCTGATCGAATATAAAACCTATTTGCAGGCGCTGCCCTATATGGACCGCCTGGATTACGTGTCACCGATGTGCATGGAGCACAGCTATGTGCTGGCCATCGAAAAGCTGCTGGATCTGGAGGTGCCGATCCGGGCGCAATATCTGCGAGTCCTGTTCGCGGAACTGACGCGCATCACCAACCACATCATGAACACGACCGCGCATGCGATGGACGTTGGCGCGATGACGCCGATGCTGTGGCTGTTCGAAGAACGCGAGCATATCTGCGAATTTTATGAGCGCGCATCGGGTGCGCGTTTTCACGCAGCCTATTTCCGTCCCGGCGGCGTGCACCAGGATGTGCCGCCCGCGCTGATCGCGGATATCGCCGATTGGGCCGATCGCTTTCCTAAAGTCCTGAAGGACTTCGAGACGCTCGTTGTGGGCAACCGCATCTTCAAGCAGCGCAATGTCGGCATTGGCATGATCAGCAGGGATGATGCCATCGCGTATGGTTTTTCAGGGCCCTGCCTGCGCGCCTCCGGCGTCGCCTGGGACCTCAGAAAATCGCAGCCCTATGACGTCTATGACCGCATGGAATTTGATGTTCCGATCGGTACGCAGGGTGATTGCTATGACCGGTTCATGGTGCGCATGCAGGAAATGCGCGAGAGCCTGAAAATCGTGAAGCAGTGCATCGCCGAACTGCCGGAAGGTCCGGTGATGTCGTCGAATCCAAAGATCAGCCCGCCGAAACGGGGCGAGATGAAGCGGTCGATGGAAGCGCTGATCAACCACTTCAAGCTGTATACCGAGGGCTTCCACGTCCCCAAGGGCGAGGTTTACGTCGGCACGGAAAGCCCCAAGGGCGAATTCGGCATCTATCTGGTATCCGACGGGTCGAACAAACCCTATCGCTGCAAGATCAGGCCGACGGCCTTTTCGCACCTGCAGGCGATGGAGTTCCTGTGTAAGGGCCATATGCTGGCCGATGCGCCTGCCGTCCTGGGTAGCCTCGACATCGTGTTTGGCGAATGCGACCGGTAATTTCGGCAGTATTGTTCGGAAGCATGGCCCTCGCGGCCTGTGACAATGCGGAACCCGGCCCGGCCCGATATGCCGACACGGGCATAGCCCTTCGCGATGTTCCCCCCGCCTTTCGCGGGCCGCTTGCCGCCATGAGCGCCATCGGGCGCGGCGGTATGACGGCCAGCATGGATATTTGCGATGATTTCGTCCTGCGGCACGATGGCGTTCCAGTGGAAGGTGAAGGGCTGACTGCGTTCCGCCGCGACGTGAACCGGCGGCTGGGTGAGCGCGCGGGCGTCGCCACCGATATCTCCGCCATCGACCGCAACCGCGCCACCGTGACCATCCTTTCGCGCGCCATTGGCGGGGACGAGGCCATGTTGGAAACGGACTGGGCCTTGCGCCTGTATGACAATGATCGGCTGAATTGCGTGGCGGGCGTCAATCTGCGGCAAACGGCATGAGTGCGCCTCGGGCCATTCACCTATCGGAGAAGCTGGCGAGCTTTTCCGATCATTGGAACCCACGTATCGTCGGCCGCTATAATGACAGCGAGCTGCGCGTCGTGAAATTATCAGGCGAATTCAGCTGGCACGCTCACGATGCGACGGATGAGCTGTTTCTGGTCATTCAGGGTGTCATGCACATTGATTTTCGGGACGGATCCCAAAGGCTGCAACAGGGTGACGCCATCATCGTGCCCTCCGGGGTCGAACATCGTCCGCGGGCGGATGCGGAGTGTCATGTCCTGTTGATGGACCGAGCGGGCGAGCCGAATACGGGCAACACGCCTTCCGCGTTGACAGCCGGCGACCTGGAGGCCATCTGAAGGCGGCTGTTGCGGCAGGACATCCCAACCGGCAGACTATGTTCGCACTTCTTAAACATGGACGTCTGCGCGATCAGACGTTAGGGCGGCGCCAAACGCCGGCACCGCCCGCTATCGGCGCCGGGCATTGACGCGAAATTACGGAATCGACCCGAATGACATCTGCAACCTATTCCAGCGTTGCCCACACGCACGACCTGGCTCCGGACCGGCCGGATCACAGGGCCTTTGACGGCTTTCGCTGGACGGACGAGAATGCGGAAACGGCAACGGCGCACATCGCGAAGTATCCGGCGGGGCGCCAGGCATCTGCCGTGATGCCGTTGCTCGATCTGGCGCAACGCCAGATTGGCGCGCAAACCGATACCCAGGGGTGGCTGCCCATTCCCGTCATTGAATATGTCGCGAACCAGTTGGAAATGCCGTACATGCGGGTGTACGAGGTCGCGACCTTCTACACGATGTACAACCTTGCACCCGTGGGCAAATTTCACGTCCAACTGTGCGGTACGACGCCCTGTATGTTGCGCGGATCGGACGATGTCATGCGGATCCTGAACGAAAAGGGTATCCACAAGGGCAAGACGACGCCCGATGGGCTGTTCACGCTGACCGAGGTGGAATGCATGGGCAATTGCGCCAACGCGCCGATGCTGCAGATCAACGACGATAATTATGAGGATCTGGACGCGGAGAGCACGGCGCGCGTCATCGATGCGCTGGCCGCCGGAGAGCAGCCGAAGCCGGGGTCTCAAATCGGCCGCCGGTCTTCCGAGCCCGTTGGTGGTGTGACCAGCCTGCACGAGTTTGCCGCATGAGCGATGTCGTCACCATTATTGTCGCAATTTTGGCTGTCCTGCTCGTCTGGAAACTGTTGAAAGGGGCTGCGAAGACGATCGCGCTTCTCGTCATCCTGGCCGCAGCTGCGCTTTTCATTTTCGGAGTTGGCGCATGACCTTCCTTGAAGACAAGGATCGCATCTTTACCAACCTTTACGGATTCCAGTCTCCCGGACTGGATGCCGCGAGGAAGCGTGGCGATTGGGACGATACGAAGAAGCTGCTGGCGATGGGGCAGGACGCGATCGTCGATGCGATTAAGGCCTCCGGGCTCCGCGGACGTGGCGGCGCCGGCTTCCCGACCGGGGTTAAATGGTCCTTCATGCCAAAGGAGCCGACACCGGAACGGCCCTCCTATCTGGTCATCAATGCCGACGAATCCGAACCTGGATCGTGCAAGGATCGCGAAATCCTGCGGCACGATCCGCACAAATTGCTGGAGGGGGCGCTGGTCGCCTGCTTCGCCATGCGGGCGAGCGCGGCCTATATCTATATTCGCGGCGAATATATTCGCGAGGCGCAGGCAATGCAGGCCGCGATTGACGAGGCTTATGATGCCGGCCTGATCGGCAAGAATGCCTGCAAGTCCGGTTATGATTGCGATGTTTATCTGCATCGCGGCGCCGGCGCCTATATTTGCGGCGAAGAGACCGCGATGATCGAAAGCCTGGAGGGCAAGAAGGGCCAGCCACGCCTGAAGCCGCCTTTTCCCGCGGGCGCCGGGCTTTACGGTATGCCGACGACGGTCAACAATGTGGAAAGCATCGCGGTCACGCCCACCATCCTGCGGCGCGGCGCCGAGTGGTTCTCAAGCTTTGGGCGGGAGAATAATAAGGGCACGAAGCTTTTTCAGATTTCCGGTCATGTCGAGCGCCCCTGCGTTGTCGAAGAGGCGATGTCGATTCCGTTTCGCGACCTGATCGAAAAGCATTGCGGCGGAATTACGGGGGGCTGGGACAATCTGCTGGCGGTGATTCCTGGCGGGTCGTCGGTGCCGCTGGTTCCGGCAAAGGACATCATGGACTGCCCGATGGATTTTGACGGCCTGCGCGAACAGGGTTCTGGCCTTGGCACGGCTGCGATTATCGTCATGGACAAATCCACCGACATCGTGCGCGCGATCAGCCGTATCAGTTATTTCTACAAGCATGAAAGCTGCGGTCAGTGCACGCCATGCCGCGAGGGCACGGGCTGGATGTGGCGCGTGATGGAGCGCCTCGTCACCGGTCAGGCCGAGATCGAAGAAATCGACATGCTGCACGACGTGACGAAAGAGGTTGAGGGGCACACGATCTGCGCCCTGGGCGACGCGGCGGCCTGGCCTATCCAGGGACTTATCCGCCATTTCCGCCCGGAACTGGAGCGCCGCATCCGCGATTATCGCGGAGAGGCGATGCTGGAGGCGGCAGAATAATGGCGCATCCCGTTATCTTGGGCGTTGCGGGAATCACGGTCGTCGGCCTGGCCGCCTTCCGCGTGCTGTTCCCTTCCGATGATTCCCGTCACAGCAATGAATCCAATGGCTGGATGAATGCGGATCACGCCGCACGTCTGAAGGCCCAGAAAAAAGCGGAGCGCAAGGCCGCTCGCAAGGCGAAGGGGCGTACCGATGCCTAAGCTTACCGTTGACGGCATCGAGGTCGAGGTTCCGGCCGGCGCAACCGTGTTGCAGGCGTGCGAGATGGCAGGGAAGGAAATTCCCCGCTTCTGCTATCACGAGCGGCTGTCCATTGCCGGTAATTGCCGCATGTGCTTGGTGGAAATGGAGAAATCGCCCAAGCCCATCGCCTCTTGCGCGATGCCGGCCGCGGATGGGCAGGTGATCAAGACGGACAGCGCGACGACGAAGAAGGCGCGCGAAGGCGTCATGGAGTTCCTGCTGATCAACCATCCGCTCGACTGTCCGATCTGCGATCAGGGCGGTGAGTGCGACCTGCAGGATCAGGCGCTGAATTACGGGCGCGGGCGTTCTCGCTATCAGGAGAATAAGCGCGCCGTCACAGAAAAATATATGGGTCCGATCATCAAGACGGTGATGACCCGCTGCATCCACTGCACCCGCTGCGTGCGCTTCGCCGAAGAAGTTGCCGGCGTTGAAGAAATTGGCGCGGTCGGTCGCGGCGAGAATATGCAGATCACCACCTATCTGGAAAAGGCGGCGACGTCGGAACTGTCCGGCAATGTCATCGATCTGTGTCCGGTGGGCGCGCTGACGTCGAAACCCTATGCTTTCGAGGCGCGGCCCTGGGAACTGGTGAAGACAAATGGCGTCGACGTCATGGACGCCATCGGATCCAACGTCCGCTACGATGCGCGCGGGCCGCAGATCCTGCGCGTACTGCCGCGCGTCAATGACGACATCAACGAAGAGTGGATTTCGGACAAGAGCCGCTATGGTCCCCTCGGCCTGATGAAGCGCCGCCTGGACACGCCTTATGTGCGCGAAAATGGCAAGCTGAAGCGGGCGACCTGGAACCAGGCCTTTGCTGCGGTGAAGGCGGGACTTTCCGGCCTTTCCGGCGATCAGATCGGCGCGATAGCCGGCGACCTTCTCGACGTTGAGAGCATGGTGGCCATGAAGGATTTGCTGGGGAAGCTGGGATCGAGCCGCCACGATTGCCGCCAGGACGGCGCCCAGCTGGGCGGCGAGATCAGCGGCGCACGCGCAAGCTATTTGTTCAATGTCGGCATTGCCAATCTGGAAACGGCGGATGTCGTGCTGCTGATTGGCACCAATCCCCGCTGGGAGGCGCCGCTTGTTAACACCCGCATCCGGAAGGCGGTTCGCAAGGGCCGCGCCAAGGCTTATTCCATCGGCCCCGACATCGACCTGACCTATCCGGTGGAATTCCTCGGCACGGACCTGACGCAGATCGGCAACCTTCCGGCGGCAGTGATGGAGGCGCTGAAGGGCGCTGAACGTCCCGCGATCATCGTTGGCCCGGGCGCCTTTGCCCGCGCCGATGGGGCGGCAGTTCTGGGCGCAGCGCAGAAGCTGGCGACGAATGTGAATGCGGTACGTGATGGATGGACGGTGTTTGGCGTGCTGCACACTGCGGCGTCGCGCGTCGGCGGCCTCGACATCGGTTTTACCAGCAAGGGCGGTGTGGATGCCATGCTGACAGAGGCGGAGAATGGTACGCTGAAGGCGCTGTTCCTGCACGGTGCGGACGAGATCGATACCGGACCGCTGCCCGGTGTGTTCAAAGTCTATATCGGACATCATGGCGATCGCGGCGCCCATGTCGCGGACGTCATCCTGCCGGCCGCAAGTTTTGCGGAAAAATCGGGCACCTATGTCAATATGGAGGGCCGTGTGCAGCGGTCCCTGCGCGCTGTTTTCCCGCCGGGCGACGCGCGCGAAGACTGGGCAATCCTGCGCGCCCTGTCCGATGTTTTGGGGCAGACGCTGCCATATGACGATCACGATGCCTTGCGTGAGCGCATCGCGGGCGAGTGGGCGCATCTTGGCCGGACGGCGCTTGCCGCTGCCGAGTGGACGGATTTTGAAATTTCGGCGTCCGGCACGATCGGGGATACGCCGGTCGCCTATGCCATCGACAATTTCTATATGACGAACCCCGTCGCGCGTGCTTCGGAGGTTATGCAGGAGTGTGCCGCCATCGTCCTGGGCGATGGCGAAACCGTGCGGGAGGCGGCGGAATAATGACCGAAGCCTTCCAGAACAGTTTCCTGGGACCGATTGCCGGCTATTTGCTGGCAAACATCCTCCTGATCCTGGCCATCGTTCTGCCGCTGTTGATCGGCGTCGCCTATGCCGTCTATGCCGACCGCAAGATCTGGGCCGCGGCCCAGATGCGGCGCGGCCCCAATGTGGTCGGGCCATTCGGCCTGTTGCAGAGCTTTGCCGACGGTCTGAAGGTATTCCTGAAGGAAACCATCATCCCGGCGGGCGCGAACAAGGGCGTTTTCCTGCTGGCGCCGGTCATCATGTTTACTGTCGCGCTGCTGGGCTGGGCGGTGATTCCGTTCAGTGCTGAAATGGTTCTGGCTGACATCAATGTCGGCATTCTCTACATCTTCGCGGTCTCCTCGCTCGGCGTTTACGGCATCATCATGTCGGGCTGGGCCTCGAACAGTAAATATCCGTTTCTGGGCGGCTTGCGCTCGGCGGCTCAGATGGTTTCCTATGAAGTTTCCATCGGCTTCATCATCATCTGCGTCGTCCTCTGGGCATCGTCGTTCAACCTGAACGCCATCGTGCTCAGCCAGAAGGGAACGATCCTCGGCATCGTCAACATGCACCTGTTCAATCCGCTGCTGTTCCCGATGGCGATCATGTTCTTTATCTCCGCGCTGGCGGAAACGAACCGGCCGCCGTTTGACCTTCCTGAGGCCGAGGCGGAACTGGTTGCGGGCTATCAGACGGAATATTCGTCCATGGCCTTTGCGCTGTTCTGGCTGGGCGAATATGCCGCCATCCTGCTGATGTGCGCGCTGATGAGCGTCCTGTTCCTGGGGGGCTGGTTGCCGCCTTTGGATATAGATCTTATTCCTTGGTTCGACGTTCCCGGTGCGATCTGGCTCATTCTGAAGATCTGCTTCATGTTCTTCTGCTTCGCCTGGGTGTTCGCCACGGTGCCGCGCTTCCGCTATGACCAGCTGATGCGGCTGGGCTGGAAAGTGTTCCTGCCCCTCTCGCTGTTCTGGGTCTTCATCGTCTCCGGCTATTTGATGTTCTTCACCGACAGGTTTTCCACATGAGTCTCGCACAAGCCGCGAAATCGCTGCTGCTCCTCGAATTCATTCGGGGAATGGGGCTGACACTGAAATATATGTTCAAGCCGAAGGCGACGCTGAACTACCCCTATGAAAAGGGTCCGGTCAGCCCGCGTTTTCGCGGCGAGCATGCGCTTCGGCGCTATGCCAATGGTGAGGAACGCTGCATCGCGTGCAAACTGTGCGAGGCTGTGTGCCCGGCGCAGGCAATCACCATCGAGGCGGAACCGCGCGAAGACGGCAGCCGCCGGACGACGCGCTACGACATCGATATGACGAAGTGCATCTATTGCGGCTTCTGTCAGGAGGCGTGCCCCGTCGATGCCATCGTCGAGGGGCCGAATTTCGAATATTCGACGGAAACGCGCGAAGAACTGATCTACGACAAGCAAAAGCTGCTGGAAAATGGCGAGCGCTGGGAACCGGCACTGGCGGCGAATCTTGCGGCGGATGCGCCCTACCGTTAGGGGCGCCACCATTCATGGGGGCGGCTGGCCCGGCGCAGACCGGAAGCCATCTCCAAATCTGAAAAGCACGGAAGAGGCGAGGGAGCGAATTTCCCGCCGCATCCGGGAAGAACGATAGAGAAGAGGACTGAAGTCGCAGCATGGTTGAAGCCATTATCTTCTACATGCTGGCCGGGATCATCCTCCTGAGCGGGACGGCCGTGATCCTATCCAGAAATCCCGTGCACAGCGTGCTCTGGTTGATCCTCGCCTTTTTCAACGCGGCGGGGCTGTTCCTGATGCTGGGGGCGGAGTTTCTGGCGATGATCCTGGTCATCGTTTATGTCGGCGCGGTCGCGGTTCTTTTTCTGTTCGTGGTCATGATGCTCGACATCGATTTTTCGAAATTGCGGGAAGGCTTCGTCAGCTATCTGCCGTTCGGCCTGATCCTCGCGGGCGTTCTGGCGGCCGAACTGATTGTCGCGGCGACGGCAGCAGTGGTCATGGGGTCTCCAGCCGAACCGCTGGCACCCGCCATCGCCACCGTTACCCAGGTTTCCAATACGGAGGCACTGGGTGCGCTGATCTATACGCGCTACGTCTATGTGTTCCAGGCAGCGGGCATGATCCTCCTGACCGCCATGATCGGCGCCATCGTCCTGACCCATCGTCAGCGTGGCGGCGTCAAGCGGCAGAATATCGGCGATCAGGTTAACCGCCGTCCAGAGGATGCAGTCGTCATTACAAAGCCTGGCATCGGGCAGGGGGTCGAACTGTGATCGGTCTCAACCATTATCTGGTCGTCGCGGCGATCCTGTTCGTGCTGGGTGTGATCGGCATTATTCTCAATCGCAAGAACGTCATCATCATTCTGATGTCGATCGAACTGATCCTGCTGGCGGTGAATATCAATATGGTGGCCTTTTCCAGTTACCTTGGTGACCTGAAGGGACAGATCTTCGCGATGTTCATCCTGACCGTCGCGGCCGGTGAAGCCGCCATCGGCCTTGCCATTCTCGTTCTTTATTTCCGCAATCGCGGCACCATCGCCGTCGACCAGATCGACCAGTTGAAGGGGTGATGACGGACATGCGTTGCGATCGCCACATCGTCGTTTCGGCGCAGGCCGGGATTCGGTTCCGGTATCTTCTCGCAGGGGAAGCGGTTTCAAACCGCGCTACCTGTGCGGGCCTGACGGGGGCGCGCGCCTGACATGCTTCAGATCATTGTCTTTCTGCCGCTGCTCGCAGCGATCATCGCCGGCCTCGGCAATCGGGCTCTCGGCAATAGCGTCGCGAAGTCACTGACGACCGGCGCGCTGTTCATTTCCGCGATCCTGTCCTGGATCCTGTTCTTTCAGGTGGGATTTGGCGACACCAGCTATACACAGCCCGTTTTCGAATGGTTTCGCTCGGGCGACCTGATCGTCAATTGGAGCCTTCGGCTCGATACGCTGACGGCCGTCATGCTGATCGTCATCACGACGGTCTCGGCGCTCGTTCACCTCTACAGCTGGGGGTATATGTCGGAAGATCCCGACCAGCCCCGCTTCTTCGCATATCTCAGCCTGTTTACCTTCGCGATGCTGATGCTGGTGACGGCGGACAATCTGGTGCAGATGTTCTTCGGCTGGGAAGGGGTCGGCCTCGCCTCCTACCTGTTGATCGGTTTCTGGTATCATAAACCCTCCGCAAACGCCGCCGCCATCAAGGCATTCGTCGTCAACCGTGTGGGCGATTTTGGCTTCTCGCTCGGCATTTTCGGCGTGTTCCTGGTGTTCGGCACAACCGACCTGTCGCTGATCAACGGCACGGCTGCGGAATGGCAGGGCCAGACGTTCGAATTCCTCGGGTATCAAGTCGATATTCTAACGACGCTCTGCTTGCTGCTGTTCGTCGGCGCGATGGGCAAGTCGGCGCAGCTCGGCCTGCACACCTGGCTGCCGGACGCCATGGAGGGCCCGACGCCGGTGTCCGCGCTGATCCACGCCGCGACCATGGTGACGGCGGGCGTTTTCATGGTCTGCCGCCTGTCCCCTCTGTTTGAGGCAGCCCCCGCCGCCCTGACCGTCGTCACCTATGTGGGCGCCGCAACGGCGTTGTTCGCGGCCACCGTGGGCACTGTCCAAAACGATATCAAGCGCGTGATTGCGTATTCCACCTGTTCGCAACTGGGGTACATGTTCTTCGCCGCGGGCGTCGGTGCCTACAGCGCGGCGATGTTCCACCTTTTGACCCACGCCTTCTTCAAGGCGCTGCTGTTCCTGTCCGCAGGCTCGGTCATTCACGCCATGCACCATGAACAGGACATGCGCTATTATGGTGCCCTTCGTAAGGAGATCCCGGTCACCTTCTGGGCGATGCTGATCGGCACGGTGGCGATCACGGGTGTTGGCATTCCCTTTACGCTGTTCGGCTTTGCAGGCTTCTTCTCAAAGGATCTGATCATCGAAAGCGCGTTTGCCTCTGGCACCGACGCGGGCACCATCGCCTTTGTCGTCGGGGTGTTGGCGGCGCTTCTGACCAGCTTCTATTCATGGCGCCTGATGTTCCTGACCTTCTGGGGCAAGCCGCGCTGGGCGGGCAGCGAGCATATCGCGCATCATCATGACAGCGATCATGCCGACCCAGTGGCCGAGGACAGCGGCCACGCACCTCATGCGCCGGTCGAACCGGTCGTTGCTACGGGCACGGGTGGGTATCATCCGCACGAAAGCCCGCTTTCCATGCTGATCCCCTTGGCGGTTCTGTCGCTGGGCGCGATCTTTGCCGGCTTTGCGTTTCATGGTGCCTTTGGCGAACCCGCCGAAGCGCTGGAATTCTGGCGCGGCAGCATCGCGTTTTCTCCCGCTCTTGCAGAGGCGGCGCATCATGTTCCTGCCTGGGTGAAACTGTCGCCCTTCATTGTGATGCTGCTGGGCCTGTTCATCGCCTGGAACAATTATATTCGTCGGCCAGAGGCACCGTCCGCCTTCGTCGCGCAGTTCCGCGGCCTGCATAATTTCCTCGCCCACAAATGGTATTTCGACGAGCTGTACCACTATGTCTTCATCGTCCCGTCCATGTGGCTGGGCCGCATGTTCTGGAAGCGGGGCGACCAGGGTACGATCGACCGCTTCGGGCCGAACGGGCTTAGCAGCCTTGTCGTGCGGGGTTCTGGCGTCGCACGCAGCCTGCAATCCGGATATGTTTATACTTATGCTCTCGTCATGCTGATCGGTCTTGCCGCTGCGGCCGCCTGGTTCCTGCCGCAAATGATGGGAGGGGCGTAACCGACATGCCTATTCTTTCCATCATGATCCTGTTGCCGCTGCTTGCGGGCGCGGCTTTGTTGTTCATTCCCGGTGAGGAGGGCGCGCGCGCTGCCCTCGCACGCACGATCGCACTTGGCACCACGCTCGTCATGTTCGTGCTGGGCCTGATCCTGTGGATAGGCTTCGACAATTCGACGGCAGCTTTCCAGTATCAGGAAAACGTGCCGTTGTTCGCGCCCTATTTCAGTTGGGCGCTGGGCATTGACGGCATCAGTCTGGTTCTGATCATGCTGTCGGTATTCCTGATGCCGATATGCATCCTTGCCAGCTGGGAAAGCATCAAGACGCGCGTGCCGGAATATATGGCGGCGTTTCTGTTGATGGAGGCGCTGATGATCGGCGTCTTCGCGGCGACCGACCTGTTCCTGTTCTATGTGATGTTCGAGGGCGGCCTGATCCCGATGTACCTGATCATCGGTATCTGGGGCGGTGTTGAGCGTATCTACGCGAGCTATAAATTCTTCCTCTACACGCTGCTCGGTTCGGTGCTGATGCTGCTTGCCATGATGTACATGGTGTCGGTTGCCGGAACGACGGACATTCCGACGCTGCTGACCTATGATTTCAGTGAGACGGCGCAAACCTGGCTGTGGCTAGCATTCTTCGCCAGCTTCGCCGTGAAGATGCCGATGTGGCCGGTCCACACCTGGCTGCCCGATGCGCACGTGCAGGCGCCAACCGCAGGCTCTGTCATTCTGGCCGGTGTGCTCCTGAAAATGGGTGGCTATGGCTTCATCCGTTTCTCGCTGCCCATGTTCCCGGACGCCAGTGTCGACCTGACTTGGCTGGTCTGGGGGCTGTCGATGGTTGCCGTCGTCTACACCAGCCTTGTCGCGCTGGTGCAGACCGACATGAAGAAGCTGATCGCCTATTCATCCGTCGCGCATATGGCGTTTGTCACCGTTGGCCTGTTCGGCTTCAACGCACAGGCGATTGAGGGCTCCATCGTCGTCATGCTGTCGCACGGTCTGGTATCGGGTGCGTTGTTCCTGTGCGTCGGCGTTGTCTACGACCGGCTCCACACGCGGGAGATCGCCAAATATGGCGGCGTTGCCAATGTGATGCCGCGCTATGCGATCTTCTTCCTGCTGTTCACCATGGCGGGCGTCGGACTGCCGGGCACGTCCGGCTTTGTCGGCGAATTCATGGTCATGCTGGGCGCGTTCCAGGCATCGACCTGGGCGGTCTTCATCATCTGCACCGGCATTATCCTTGGCGCGGCCTATATGCTGTACCTGTATCGCCGCGTGGCCTTTGGCGTCATCACAAATGACGCGGTGCGCACGATGAAGGACCTGTCGTTGCGCGAATATGCGACGCTCGTTCCCATTGCGATCGCCGTGCTGTGGATGGGCATTGCCCCGAATATCTTCATCGACCCCGTCAGGGCGCCTGTAGAGCGCATCGTCGCCCGGCTCGCCGCGGCGCAGGCACCGCAGCAGGTCGTCACGATGAATCCAAATCTCCGGCCGGTCGCTGCCGCGCCGGCACCGATCAGCGAAGGGACGGCACACTGATGCAGCCGCTAGCCGACTCAATCCGCATCGCGGCGCCGGAACTGGTCCTTGCGACGGGGACCATGGTCCTTCTCATGCTGGGCGTATTCCGCGGCAATAAAAGCCTTCACGGCCTGACGTGGGGCGCGGTGATCATCTATGCCATTGCGGGTCTGTCGCTGTTGAACGATCCGGCCAGCCGCGTGGCATTTGACGGTTTGTACGTCGCCGACAATTACAGCGCCTTTCTGAAGGTTCTGATCTTTGCCGCCGCAGCCGTGTGCAGCATCATCGCGCTGCCCTATCTGGTGCGTGCGCGTTCGGACAAGTTCGAATATCCGGTGCTGATCATGCTGGGCGCGCTTGGCATGTCGATGATGGTTTCGGCAGCCGATCTTTTATCGCTTTATATCGGCCTGGAGCTGCAGAGCCTCGCGGCCTATGTGCTCGCGGCCTTTCATCGCAATGAAGCGCGCTCATCCGAAGCAGGCCTGAAATATTTCGTGCTCGGCGCGCTCGCATCGGGAATTCTGCTGTACGGCATCAGCCTGGTCTATGGCTTCAACGGCACGACGGATTTCCGCGTATTGCAGGCCGTTCTGATAGAGGCGCCGTCCATCGGCACCGTCATCGGACTTGTCTTCATTCTTGCCGGTCTGGCGTTCAAGGTCAGCGCTGTTCCATTCCACATGTGGACACCGGACGTCTATGAAGGCGCCCCGACGCCCGTGGCAGCCTTTTTTGCCAGTGCGCCCAAGGCGGCGGCCATGGGTCTGCTGGTTCGCGTCTGCATGGATGCGTTTGGCGGCATGGCTGGGGAATGGGTGCAGATTATTGCCTTTGCCGCGGTCGCGTCGATGATCCTGGGCGCTGTTGGCGCAATCGGACAAACATCGATCAAGCGTCTGCTTGCCTATTCCTCGATCAACAATATCGGCTTCGCGCTCATCGGCCTCGCCGCCGCGTCGGCCGGGGGCGTCTCGTCCGTGCTGTTCTACATGGCGGTGTACCTGCCGATGACCATTGGCGCGTTCCTGGTCGTTTTGGGGCTGCGCGATGCAAGTGGGCGGCCGCTAGATACGATGGACAGCCTGGCCGGTCTTTCCAAAAGTCGGCCAGGTATGGCCGCCGCCATGGCGATCTTCATGTTTTCGCTGGCGGGCATTCCGCCGCTGCTGGGCTTCTGGCCAAAATTCAGCGTCTTCAATGCGGCGATTGAATCCGAAATGTATGTCCTCGCCGTGATCGGCGTGGTGACATCGGTTGTCGGCGCCTTTTATTATCTGCGGATCATCAAGCTGGCCTATTTCGATGAGCCCAACGCACCGCTCGCGCCCTCCGAAAGCCGAGTAAACGGTGTGGTTCTGGCGGCCGCGGCGATCTTCTGCTCGCCCATAGGTATGCTGGCCATCCCGCTGATCGTTCCGGCAGCGCAGAGCGCGGCCCAGGCGATGCTCGCCTTTTGACACTGATCCACCTGGAAGAGGTGGGCAGCACCAACGACTGGATCGCCAGCGCAGCCGCGCGCGGCGAGCCGGACGGCCTGTGGGTGCGTGCCGACCGGCAGACGGCGGGCCGGGGGCGGCGGGGCCGCGCCTGGACCTCGGACACGGGCAATCTGTTTACGTCGACGCTGGTGCGTCCCCAGCCGGGCGAAGGCCCGCCGCAGCAGCTTAGCTTTGTGGCGGCACTGGCGCTTCACGACATGGCCAGGCAATATGTGGCGGCGGAGCGTCTGGCGCTGAAATGGCCGAATGACCTGTTGCTGGACGGCATAAAATGCGCCGGCATTCTGGTCGAGGGCAGGGACGGTACGGTGGTGGTTGGTATGGGTGTGAACCTGTCGCACCACCCGGCGGCGACAGAGCGTCCCGCAACCTCCTTTCCGGCAGCCGGCATCGCAACCCCGCCCCTTGCCGAAGCGGCGGAATGTCTCGTCGCCGCCTTTGGCCGTCGCCGGTCCGAATGGCATCAGAAGGGATTTACCGCGACCCGGGCCGCATGGCTGTCGCGCGCTGCGAACCTGGGCGATGTTATAGAGGCGCGTCTGGGTACGGAGACGCTGACCGGTACCTTTGACACTATCGACGAAGCGGGTGCGCTCATGCTTAGGCTGTCGGACGGTTCTGTACGCGCCATCCATGCGGGCGAGGTTTTTGCGCTCGCCCTTTGAACGTGTCTGCTAGTTGGGAAGGATGACCGGGCATGCTGCTTGCCATTGATGTCGGCAATACGAACACGGTTTTCGCGCTTGTGGAGGAGGGCGAGATCCTTCACCGCTGGCGCATCTCGACGCACGCCCAGCGGACGAGCGACGAATATATGGTCTGGCTGTCGCAATTGATGGAGGTGGCCAGCGCGGACGGACGCCGGATCAATCGCGGCGATGTAAACCGCATCATCATCGCCAGCGTGGTGCCGCCGACGCTGTTCAACCTTGTCCGGCTTGCGCAGACCTGGTTCAACGTGGAGCCGCGGATCGTTACAAAGGACCTGGATCTGGGCATCGGCGTCGACGTGCCGAATCCGTCCGAGGTAGGCGCCGACCGTTTGGTGAACAGCGCTGCAGCCTATCACGAACATGGCGACGGCCTGATCCTGCTGGATTTCGGTACGGCGACGACGTTCGATGTCATTCTGAACGGCAGTTACTCTGGCGGCATTATTGCGCCGGGTATCAACCTGGCCGTCGATGCGCTCTATTCCGCCTCTGCCCAGTTGCCGCGCGTGGCCGTTGCGCCGCCGCAAAATGGCCGCGCCCTTGCCAAGGGAACGGTCGACGCGATGCAGTCCGGCATTTTCTATGGTTACATTGGTCTGATCGAAGGGCTATGTACACGCCTGAAGCAAGAGGCGGGCCGCGACATGAAGGTCATTGCGACCGGCGGCCTCGCTCCCATATTCGATAAACACACAGATGTGATCAGCCTGGTCGATACCGACCTGACCGTGCGCGGTCTGATGCTGATCGAACAGAGGAATCCCTTTTGAAACCTAAAAAAGAACTGATCTTCCTGCCGCTTGGCGGCTCAGGAGAGATCGGCATGAACGTAAATCTCTACGGCTGCGACGGCAAATGGATCATGGTCGACCTGGGCATGACCTTTGGCGACCCCAGCTATCCGGGCGTCGAGCTTGTCCTTCCCGACCTGACTTTCATCGAAAAGCACCGCAAGGATCTGCTGGGCGTCGTCCTGACGCATGCGCATGAGGATCATATCGGCGCCATCCCCTATCTGATTCAGGATCTCAACGTCCCCCTTTACGCGACGCCGTTCACGGCAGGGCTGATCGCCAAGAAGCTGCAGGAAGAAGGCATTGAGGACGAGATCGAACTGAACATAATCGAGAATGAAGGCAGCGTTGAAATCGGGCCGTTCCATTGCCGCTACGTTCCGCTTGCCCACTCCATCCTGGAGGGTAATGCGCTGCTGATCGACACGCCCTATGGCAAGATTTTCCATACCGGCGACTGGAAACTGGACGAAAACCCCGTCACGGGCGAACCGACGACGCCTGCAGAACTCAGCGCCATCGGCGACGAGGGCATCCTCGCCCTGGTCGGTGACAGCACCAATGTCTTCAACAAGGAAGCGAGCGGCAGCGAAACCGGCGTTCGGGAGGGTCTGGAAGCTGTCGTGCGGGAGCAGACGGGCCGGGTGCTGATCACCACCTTTGCCTCGAATGCGGCGCGGGTGAAAACGATCGGCGACATCGCAAAGGCAACGGGCCGCCAGCTGTGCATGGTGGGCCGGTCGCTGCACCGCATTGTCGAGGTCGCGAAAGCGAATGGCTATCTGAAGGATTTTCCGACCTCCATTCGCGAAGACGACGCCATGAAGCTGCCGCGCGATCAGGTCCTCATCCTGTCCACCGGCACACAGGGCGAACCGCGCGCCGCGCTAAGCCGTATTTCCGACCGTAGCCATGCGCGTATCCAGCTGCAGGAAGGGGACACGGTTATCTATTCGTCGAAGCAGATCCCCGGAAACGAAGTCGGCATCAGCGTCGTGCAGAATGCGTTGGCGGAACAGGGCGTCCACATCGTTACCGAGCGTCAGGCACATGTGCATGTGTCGGGCCATCCCGGCGTCCCCGAGCTCGAAAAGATGTACGGCTGGATCCGTCCGCAAATCGCGGTGCCCGTTCATGGTGAGCGGCGGCATATGGAAGAACATGCGCGCCTTGCCGCGCGCGTCGGCGTTCCGCAGCAGATCGTCCCGATCAATGGGTCGGCCATCCGCCTGGCCCCCGGTGCGCCAAAGGTGATCGATCATGTCGAACATGGACGACTGGTTCTCGATGGCGATGTCATCGTTCCCGCCGACGGCCAGACGATGGTCGAACGCCGGCGCCTGGCCCATGGCGGCTTCATCGGCGTCGTGCTTGCCATGAAGGGCGGCAGGCTGGCCGCCGACCCGCTCATCCAGATTCAGGGCGTGCCCGTCGAGGATGAGGTCGAGGACTTCATCGAAGACTGCAAGGACGCCGCCAAGGCCGCAGTGAAAAAGACCGCTGGCAAGCCGGTACATGCCCTTTCAGAGGCGGTGCGTGTTTCCGTACGCCGGATTGCCCGCGAATGGACCGGCAAGAAGCCCGTAACGAAGGTCGATATTCTGGAGGTTTGACACCATGGGACTGGGCAGCGCCTTTGCCATCTACTTTCTGATCTGGACCGTCACCTTTTTCATGGTCCTGCCCTTCGGCGTGAAAACGAGCGAGGAGGCAGGTCAGGAAATCGGCAAGGGTCATGCGGAAAGCGCGCCCACCCATCCCATGCTGCTGAAGAAATTGCTGTGGAACAGCCTGGTTGCGGCGATTGTCTTTGGCATATTGTGGCTGAACTATACTTTTGGCTGGATCACCCCCGCCGACCTGCCGCAATTCTAGCGCGGCGCTTGCCTCTTGGTTGCCGCTTTGTTCTGCCCTAGACAGCACCCATGCTGACGGCGCTGACCATCGACGACGTGCTTCTGATACAGGAGCTCGATCTGGAATTCGGCACCGGCCTTTCGGTGCTGACCGGGGAAACGGGGGCAGGCAAGTCGATCCTGCTGGATTCGCTGGGGCTGGCGCTGGGCGCGCGGGCAGATAGCGGCTTGGTGCGCAGCGGTGCCGATCGCGCACAGGTATCGGCCTCTTTTCATGTCGCTGTCGATCATCCTGCGAACCAGCTTCTGGTTCAGCAGGATGTTGAGGCTAGCGAGGATCTTGTCCTGCGACGAACCGTGAAGGCGGATGGCGGCAGTCGCGCCTGGATAAACGATCAGCCCGTGTCTGCTGCCCTGCTGAGAGAGGTGGGCGCCAGCCTCGTCGAAATTCACGGCCAGCATGATGAGCGCGGCCTGCTGGATCAGAAGGGCCACCGCGCTCTGCTGGACCTCTATGGCGGCCTGCAGACGCAGCTGGATGAAACCGCCGCCGCCTATCGGGCCTGGCGCCGTGCCGTGGCCGACCTGAATGGCGTGCGCGAGGCGCTGGCGAGGGCTGCCGAGGACCGCGAGTGGCTGGACCTTTCCATTGCAGAGATAGAGGCGTTCGCGCCGGTCGCCGGCGAAGAGACCGATCTGGCAAAGGAACGCTCTGACATGCTGGCGGGGCAGAAGATTGCCGAGGACCTGGCACAGATTGACAGCGAACTGAACGGATCGAAGGGCGCGCTAGCGGCGCTGCGTGCGGTGGCGCGCCGCATGGAGCGCGTCGCAGAGGTGCACGAGGCGCTGGCAGAAGCGCTCGCGGCACTCGACAGGGCATTGATCGAGACGGACGAGGTGGAGCGCCAGCTGGCGCGGGGTGCCGAGGCGATGCACTATGACGAGGCGCGGCTGGACGATGCGGAGGAGCGCCTGTTCGCCCTGCGCGCGCTGGCCCGCAAGCATCAGGTGGCGCCAGAGGGGCTGTCGGATCTGCTGGCGCAGTTGATCGCACGGCGGGCTGCCCTTGATGAAGGCGATGCGAACCTGGCGGCGGCAGAGGCGAAAGCATCGGCAATGCGGGTGGCGTTCGAGGAAATTGCCACGTCCCTCACCCGCGCTAGAATTGCGGCGGCCGAACGGCTGGATGCGGCAATGGCGTCAGAGCTTCCGCCGCTGAAGCTGGATGCGGCGAAATTCCGGACCGTCATAGACACGTTGCCAGAGGCATCGTGGAGTGCCCAGGGAGCGGATTCGGTGCAGTTCGAGATTTCCACCAATCCCGGTGCCCCCTTCGGGCCGTTGATCAAGATTGCGTCTGGCGGGGAATTGTCGCGCTTCATCCTCGCGCTGAAGGTGGCGCTGGCCGCGACTGGTGCTGCCGGAACGATGATCTTTGACGAAATCGACCGGGGCGTCGGCGGTGCGACCGCCAGCGCCATCGGTGATCGTCTGGCGCGCCTGGCTGCGGACAGCCAGGTCGTGGTGGTGACGCATTCTCCCCAGGTTGCAGCGCGCGGCGCTGGCCATTTCCGCATATCGAAGCGTCAGGAGGAACAGGGAACGTGGACCAGTGTCGTGCCGCTTGCACCGCATGATCGCCAGGAAGAAATCGCGCGCATGTTGTCGGCGGCCGATGTGACGCAAGAGGCGCGCGCGCAGGCCGCCCGCCTGTTGGGATCAATGCCATGAGCAAGAATGGAGGCGCTTTGCAGGGTGCTGAGGGCCGCCTGAGCGAAGCCGAGGCCAGGCGCCAACATGCGCGGCTAAGCGATGAAATCCGCGCCGCGAATATCGCCTACCACGCCGAAGATGCGCCCGAGATTTCCGACGCCGCCTATGACGGGTTGCGTGAGGAGCTGCGCCAGCTGGAGGCGGCCTGGCCGAAACTGGCGGAAGCAGGCTCGGCACTGGAGGAGGTGGGCGCGATCGCGTCCTCCAGCTTTGCGAAAGTCACCCATGCCCAGCCGATGCTGTCGCTGGACAATGCCTTTTCGGACGAGGACGTGACGGAGTTCGTGGCGCGTGTCCGCCGCTTCCTCTCCCTTGGCGAAGATGAGGACGTGACGATCCTTGCCGAACCGAAGATCGACGGTCTGGCGGTGTCGCTTCGCTACCAGAACGGCGAGCTCGTTCAGGGGGCGACGCGTGGAGATGGCCGCGTGGGCGAAAATATCACCGCCAATTTGAAAACAGTTTCGGACATTCCGCAGCGGCTGCAGGGCGCACCTGAAACGCTGGAAGTGCGCGGCGAGGTCTATATGGTGCGGGCGGATTTTCTCGCCCTGAACGCGCGTCAGGCGGAGGCGGGGGAGAAGCAGTTCGCGAATCCGCGAAATTCCGCCGCGGGATCGCTGCGACAGCTCGACGTGTCGATCACCTCGTCACGCCCGCTGCGCTTCTTTGCCTATGGCTGGGGCGAAATGACTGAACTGCCCCGGGAGACGCAAAGCGGGGTCATGACATGGCTGCGCGACCTGGGGTTCAAGACGACGGACAGCCGGTTGGGCGACGCCGGTGCCGCGCTGGAATTCTATCATGAGGTGGAACGCCAGAGGGCGGACATGGCCTATGATATTGACGGCGTCGTCTACAAGCTGGACCGGCTGGACTGGCAGCAGCGGCTGGGCAGCGTGGGACGATCGCCGCGCTGGGCGATCGCACATAAATTCGCTGCCGAACGGGCGGTCACACGACTGAACGCGATCGACATACAGGTGGGGCGCACAGGAAAGCTGACGCCCGTGGCGCGGCTGGAGCCGGTCACGGTTGGCGGGGTCGTCGTCACCAATGCGACGCTGCATAATGAGGATGAGATCGAGCGGCTGGACGTGCGGGTAGGTGACTGGGTTGAGCTGCAGCGCGCGGGTGATGTCATTCCGCAAATACTCGCGCAGGTCAGCGATCCGGACGAACATGCCGCCCTGCCCAAATTCGAGCCCCACGAGACCTGCCCGGTCTGCGATTCGCTGGCCGTACGAGAGCCGGGAGAGGTCGACCGGCGCTGTACGGGCGGCCTGACTTGCCCCGCCCAGCGCGTGGAACGCTTGAAGCATTTCGTGCAACGCCGCGCCGTGGATATTGATGGTCTGGGCGAACAGTCGATCCGGCTATTCTTCGAAAGGAGCTGGCTGGAGGGTCCGGCGGACATATTTCGGCTGAAGGACAGGGCGGAGGAAATCGCCGCGCTGGAGGGGTGGGGCGAGCAGTCCACCGCGAACCTCATGACCAGCGTCGAGACCAGCCGCACCGTTCCCCTGTCGCGCGTGCTGTTCGGGCTAGGCATCCGTCATATTGGCGAGATCACGGCCCGCGACCTTGCCCGTGCTTATCCGGACTGGCCGACCTTCTCTTCACTTCTGCAGCGCCTGGTCGACCTGCGCGAGAGCTTTGAGCCCGCTGTCGGCGAGGCTGAGGAGAAGGCTAAAAAGCGGTTGAACGAGGCCCTTGCAGCCGAAATCTCCGTATCGGGAATCGGTCCCGAGGTCGCCGCGGCTCTGGTCGATTTCTGGGCGGAGGGACATAACAGGTCGGCGGTTGGCGAACTGATGGACCTGATGGACGTCCAGACGGAGGCGTTCAAAACGATCGCCTCGTCCGTTTCAGGAAAGACCATCGTATTCACTGGCAAGCTGGAGGCGGTGTCCCGCGACGAGGCAAAGGCGCAGGCGGAGCGGCTCGGCGCGAAGGTGGCGGGTTCCGTCTCCTCGCGCACGGACATATTGGTCGCGGGGCCGGGGGCGGGATCGAAACTGAAAAAGGCGGAAAGCCTTGGCATCGAGACGATGGACGAGGCCGGGTGGCTGCGTATCGTCGCACAGGGGCAGGGATAGCGGACCCTCTGGTCCGTTCGTCCGTTCAGGCTGCGGGATGCCAATATAGAAGGATAAGCGGCGGGCAGATGAAAAGACCGGGATTTGTGGATTCACTCGGGGAATCGCTGACCGCCGACGATCCCATAGCGCGTAACCTGTTTTTGTGGGCGCCGCTGGTACTGGCGGGGATCATCGTGCTTTCGGCGCGCTACTGGCCCCCCATCCTCATGCTACTCCTGTTCGTGCTGCCGCCATTCTTCGTGGCGATCTACGATCTGTTTCAGCGCAAGCACACCTTGTGGCGCCTTTACCCGTTTGCCGCGCGATTTCGTTGGTTCTTTGAGGATTTGCGGCCGTTCTTGCGTTCCTACATGGTCGAGGGCGACCATGAGGGAATGCCGTTCAGCCGTGACCAGCGCGCGCTCGTCTATGCGCGGGCAAAGGGGCAGTCCGACGATCAGCCGTTCGGCACGGAACTGGATGTTTACGGCCCCGAATTCGAATGGCTGTCGCATTCCATGGCACCTGACATCGACGCAGTACACGATCCCCGCGTACAGGTGGGCAATGGACAGTGCAGCCGCCCCTATTCGGCGAGCTGCCTGAATATATCCGCGATGAGCTATGGCTCGCTGGGCAGCCATGCCATTCAGGCGCTGAACCTGGGTGCCAAGGCGGGGAATTTCTATCACGATACGGGCGAGGGCGGCATCAGCCCCTATCATCGTCGTGGCGGCGACCTCGTATGGGAATTGGGCACCGGCTATTTCGGCGCGCGAACGCCGGATGGTGCCTTCGACCCTGACCAATTCGCGGATAAGGCGCAGGACGATCAGGTGAAGATGGTCGAGATAAAACTCTCACAGGGCGCGAAACCGGGAAAGGGCGGTATGCTGCCCGGTCCGAAGGTGACGAAGGAAATCGCCGAAATTCGCGGTGTGCCCGAGCAAAGGGATGTCCTTTCCCCCGCCGCGCATTCGGCATTTACGACACCGATAGAGCTGTTGGAATTTGCCGCAAGGATGCGTGATCTTTCCGGCGGCAAGCCCGTCGGGCTGAAGTTCTGCGTGGGTTATCCGCACGAGCTGTTCGCCCTTTGCAAGGCGATGCTGCAAACCGGTATTCGGCCCGATTTCATCATCGTTGACGGCGGCGAAGGTGGCACCGGCGCCGCACCGAGGGAGATGTCGGACAGGGTGGGCATGCCGCTTCGCGAAGGACTGATCATGACCCGCAACGCGCTGGTGGGATGCGGCCTGAAGGATGATATCCGCCTCGCCGCCGCCGGGAAGGTCTATTCTGCGGCTGCTTTGGCGATGAACTTTGCGCTGGGCGCCGACTGGTGCAACGCGGCCCGCGCTTTCATGTTTTCATTAGGCTGTGTGCAGTCCCAGCAGTGTCATACCGATAAATGCCCGACGGCCGTGGCAACGACGTCTCTTGCTCGTCAACGGGGTCTTGTGATCGACGAGAAGGCGCCGCGCGTCGCCCAATTCCACTTGAAAACGGTACAGGGACTGCGGGATATCATGGTTGCATGCGGGGTTCGCGAGCATACCGACTTCCGGCCTTTCCATCTGAGGATGCGGCTCAACCCGGCAGAGATGCGCTCAATAGATATGATCTATGAGTTCCTCGAACCCGGGCAGTTATTGGCGGAGCCCGGCGGCACCCGCTATGCACGGCACTGGAAAATGGCCCAGGCAGAAAGTTTTCGCCCGGTCGTTTAGGGCGGGAACACGCTATCCGCCGCCAACGTCTTCCCTAGTGCGGGTGTGCACATTAAGTGCCCGTCCATGACCTCAACCAACGATATCCGCGCCAGCTTCCTCGACTATTTTGCAAAGCACGGCCATGCGCGCGTGCCATCTTCACCGCTGGTGCCGCAGAACGATCCGACGCTGATGTTCGTCAATGCGGGCATGGTTCCGTTCAAGAACGTTTTCACGGGACGGGAAACGCGGGATTATTCCCTGGCGACCTCTGCCCAGAAATGCGTGCGGGCGGGTGGCAAGCATAATGATCTGGAAAATGTCGGCTTTACCGCCCGGCATCACACCTTCTTCGAAATGCTGGGAAATTTCTCCTTCGGGCAGTATTTCAAGGCAGAAGCGATTGAGCATGCGTGGAATCTTGTCACGCGGGAATGGGGCCTGGACCCGGCACGTCTGACCGCCACCGTTTTCCACACGGACGACGAGGCGTTCGACCTGTGGAAGAAGATCACCGGCCTGCCGGAGGAGCGCATTATCCGTATCGCCGGCGCGGACAATTTCTGGTCCATGGGCGATACAGGTCCGTGCGGTCCCTGTTCGGAACTGTTTTATGACCATGGCGACCACATCCCGGGCGGCCCCCCGGGATCGCCAGACGAGGATGGCGATCGCTTCGTCGAGATCTGGAACCTGGTCTTCATGCAATACGATCAGGCCCCGGGCGGTGTACGTACTGACCTGCCGAAGCCCAGCATCGACACGGGCATGGGACTGGAGCGCGTCGCGGCGGTCATGCAGGGCACGCACGACAATTTCGAAATCGACCTTTTCCGCGCCCTGACCGATGCAGCGTCCGAACTGGCGCACACGCCGCGCGAAGGGGAGTTCAAGACGTCTTTGCGGGTGATCGCCGACCATGTGCGCGCAGGTGGCTTTCTGATCGCGGACGGTGTTCTGCCCGCGAATGAGGGCCGGGGTTATGTGCTGCGCCGTATCCTTCGCCGCGCCATCCGGCATGCCCATATCGCGGGCGCGAACGATCCCCTGCTGCATCGCCTGGTGCCAACGCTGACGGGACAGATGGGGGCCGCCTATCCGGAACTGGTCCGCGCACAGCCGCTGATCGAACAGACGCTGGAGCAGGAGGAGGTCCGCTTCCGCCAGACACTGGATCGCGGCCTGAAACTGCTCGACGAGCGCGCCGGCGATCTGGGGCAGGGCGACACGCTGGATGGCGGCGTCGCCTTCCAACTATATGACACTTACGGCTTTCCTTACGACCTTACCGAGGATGCGCTGCGTATGAAGGGCGTGTCCGTCGACCGCGCGGGCTTTGATGCGGCGATGGCCGAGCAGAAGGCTGCCGCGCGCGCCGCATGGGCGGGTAGCGGCGGCGCGGTTGAAGAAACGCTCTGGTTCGACATTGCGGATCGGGAGGGTTCAACGGAATTCACCGGCTACGCGTCTGACAATACCGACGGCAAGATCGTCGCCCTGGTGCGCGACGGTGTCGAGGTCGACAGCGCGTCGGCGGGAGAAGAGGTGCTGATCATCGCCAACCAGACGCCCTTCTACGGCGAAAGCGGCGGTCAATCGGGCGACGCCGGTACCATCGAAGGCCGCAACGGTGCCCGCGCCGAGGTGTCATCCACGTCGAAGCCGCTGGGCCGCCTTCATGTGCATGAGGCCAAGATTATTGAGGGCACGCTAAGCGTTGGCGACACGGCACATTTTGCCGTCGATGCGGAGAGGCGCGCACGCATTCGTGCCAATCACAGCGCGACGCATCTGCTGCACGCGGCGCTGCGCCACGCTCTGGGGGATCATGTCACGCAAAAAGGATCCCTGGTTGCAGAGGAACGCCTGCGCTTCGACTTCAGCCACCCCAAGGCGCTGACTGCCGAAGAAATCAGCGCCATCGAAGCGGACGTGAACGCACAGATTCGCGGCAATGAAGCAGTTCTGACGCGCCTGATGACGCCCGACGCTGCAATAGAGGCAGGCGCAATGGCGTTGTTCGGCGAGAAATATGGCGATGAGGTGCGCGTACTGTCGATGGGCAGGAGGGACACGGGCGACTATTCCGTCGAACTATGTGGCGGCACGCATGTAAACGCACTCGGCGATATCGGCCTGTTCAAGGTTGTTGGCGAAAGCGCGGTTTCGTCAGGTGTCCGCCGTATCGAGGCGCTGACCGGAGAGGCAGCGCGCCTGTATCTGCAGCGGCAGGAAGATCGCTTGCTGGAGGTTGCAAATGCGCTGAAGGCATCGCCCGCCGACGTTCCGACGCGCATCGCTGCGCTCGTCGAGGATCGCAAGCGTCTGGAAAAGGAACTGTCCGACGCAAAGAAGGCGCTTGCCCTTGGTGGCGGCAATGGGGTCGCCGCAGGGCCGGACATTGAGACTGTGGGAACCGTCAAGTTCATCGGCCAGGTTGCGGACGGCCTGGATCCAAAGGGGCTGCGCGGTGCCATCGACGATGCAAAGTCGAAGCTGGGGTCCGGCGTCGCGGCGATCGTCGCCGTGAACGATGGCCGCGCGAGCGTTGCGGTCGGCGTGACAGACGATTTGAAGGGCGACCATAACGCCGTCGACCTGCTGCGTACCGCAGTGGAAATCCTGGGCGGCAAGGGCGGCGGCGGACGTCCCGATATGGCGCAAGGTGGTGGTCCGGACGGCGCGAAGGGCGCGGAAGCGCTGCATGCGATCAAGGCGGCGTTGGCCGCCTGATCGCGTCCGGTTCAGACCGTCTCGGCGCCGTCGACGTTGCCGATGCGGCTGGCCGCCTTTAACGGACTCTTGGCCAGGCCGGGGACGGCAGCCTTGATCCGCTCTCGTTCCTGTTCCCGTATTTCGTGAATGCTGGCGATGACCGGGCCCATCGGGCGCCCAATGTCCACCAGAACGGCTTCGGCAAGTTGCAGAGAGCTTTCCAGCGTTTCCGGAACCGCGTCGGTCGCGCCCGCCCGATATAGCTCGGCGGCATGGGCAGTGTCACGTGCGCGTGCGACGATGCAGAGATCGGGATATTCCTTACGCACGGCGCGCGTCGTTTTCACCACCTGAACCGGATCATCCATGGTCAGAACAAGCGCTTTTGCCGTGTCGAGGCCCATCAGCTCCAGGATCTCATGCCGTTCCAGGTCGCCAAAGGCGGTTTCATAACCTGCGGCTCGGGCGGCGCGGACGACATCGATATTCGCATCGACGATCGCGAATTCCTCGCCATGTTCGGTCAGCATATCAGCAACCAAACGGCCGACGCGACCATAGCCGGCGACGATGGTGCGCGGGCGGTCCGGATCCGCACTCAGCATCAGCGGCGTCTCGTCCTTCTCGCCCCCCAATTGGCGTTCGGTGTCCCGCCCCAGCCGCGCCAGCAATGGTGTCGCGGTCAGGCCGATGGCGGTGACAATCTGCCAAAATGCGGCGGTATCCGAATCGATGATCTGTGCCGAGGCAGCAGCGGCCAGGACGATCAGGGTGGTTTCCGACGGCGATGCCATCAGGATGCCGACATTGGCGGAAATACCCTTGGGCGCTCCGCCAAGACGCAACAGCGCCGCCGTCACCACGGCCTTCAGCGGAATGATGGTAACGACCGCAGCCAGGATCAGCAGCCATTCGGTAAATGAAAAAGCGAACGACACGCTCATGCCGACGGTGATCAGGAATATACCGAGCGCCAGGTTCTTGAACGGCTCCATCAGCATCTCGACCTGCTCGCGATACTCCGTCTCCGCGATAATCAGCCCGGCAACCAGTGCGCCCATGATCGCGCCGATGCCGGCAACGCTCGTGGCGAGACTGGCGGCCATGACGACGACGAGGGTCGCCGCCAGAAACAGCTCCGGCCGCTTCGTCAGTGCGGCCTGATGGAACAGCCGCGGCAGAATGAACCTGCCCGCCAGCCAGATAACCGCCACTGTAATACCGCCCGTGATGACGGCAGACATCAGGCCACCCATGGCGCTGTCCTCGGCCATGGACGTGCCGAGAATGCCGATCACGAAAACAATGGGAACCAGCGCCACATCCTCGAACAGCAGCATGGAAAATGCCGCCCGTCCCACAGGGCTTTTCGTACCGGTCATCGGCAGCACGAGTGCAGTGGAGGAGAGAGCGAGCGCCAGGCCGAGGGCGACCGCCGCAGTGGTTGGATAGCCGAACATGATCAGCGCGAAACCGATGATGCTGGAGCCTACCAGCACCTCGCCTGTGCCGAGCAGGAATACGAGCTTTCGAAGCTCCCATAGCCTTGCGATGCTTAGTTCCAGGCCGATGCCGAACAGCAGCAGGATGATGCCGAACTCCGCAAAGGGTTCGATCACCTCGGGATCGCTGATCGTCACATAATGAAGTGGATTGAAGAAGGGCTGCAACTGGGCGAGTCCCGACGGGCCGAGCAGTAGCCCGACCAGAATAAATCCAATGACCGGGTTTACCTTGAAGCGCGCGAAGGCCGGAATGATCAGCCCCGCCGCGCCCAGAATTAACAGGGCGTCACGAAATCCGGCGGAATCGAGGGAATCAGCTGCCATGTAGTATTATTGGCAGACCGATAGGGATGCGTCAGTCATTTTCTTGACGGATCCCCAACCGGTGCAGCTTCGCCCTGCCACGCAGGTACAGCTCGCCAATCCCGATGCGGATGGGCGGCGGCCGGCGTACCGGACCGCCGCTAGAATGTTCAGGCCATCGCCTTTTCGAGATTGCGGACGATTGCCTCGAAGAACTGCTCCGTCGTCATCCAGCTCTGATCGGGACCGATCAGCAGGGCGAGATCCTTTGTCATCTCGCCGCCCTCGACGGTCTCTACGCAGACGCGCTCCAGCGTTTCGGCGAACTCGGTCACTTCCGGCGTCTCGTCGATTTTACCGCGATGCTTCAGACCGCCGGTCCAGGCGAAGATGGAGGCGATCGGGTTGGTGGAGGTCGCCTTCCCCTGCTGGTGCATGCGATAGTGGCGGGTGACGGTGCCGTGCGCCGCTTCTGCTTCGACCGTATTGCCATCGGGCGTCATCAGAACGCTGGTCATCAGGCCGAGCGAGCCAAAGCCCTGCGCGACCGTGTCGGACTGTACGTCGCCGTCGTAATTCTTACACGCCCAGACGAACTTGCCCGACCATTTCATCGCCGCAGCGACCATGTCATCAATCAGGCGGTGCTCGTAGCTGATGCCGGCAGCCTCGAACTGCGCCTTGAAATCCTTCTCATAGATTTCCTGGAACAGATCCTTGAAGCGACCGTCATAGGTTTTCATGATCGTGTTCTTGGTGCTGAGGTACACCGGCCATTTGCGCATCAGGCCATAGTTCAGGCAGGCGCGCGCGAAATCGCGGATGCTGTCGTCCAGATTGTACATGCCGAGCGCGACGCCCGCGGACGGGAACTGGAAGATTTCATGTTCGAACTCTTCGCCGTCCTCACCCTCGAACTTCATGGTCAGCTTGCCGGGACCGGGAATATACATGTCGGTCGCACGGTACTGATCGCCGAATGCGTGACGGCCGATCACGATGGGATCGGTCCAACCCGGAACCAGGCGTGGTACCGATTTAATGACGATGGGTTCACGAAAGACGACACCGCCCAGAATGTTGCGGATCGTGCCGTTCGGCGATTTCCACATTTTCTTCAGGCCAAATTCCTCGACCCGGTCCTCGTCGGGTGTGATCGTCGCACATTTGACGCCGACACCATATTCGCGGATCGCATTGGCCGCGTCGACGGTGATGCGGTCGTCAGTTTCATCGCGCTTCTGGATGGAGAGGTCGTAATATTTCAGATCGACATCGAGATAGGGAAGTATCAGGCGCTCACGTATCCATTCCCAGATGATCCTGGTCATCTCGTCGCCGTCGAGTTCGACGATAGGGTTCTTGACCTTGATCTTTGCCATGGGGGTTGGCTCCTTTATCTTGCAAACGTCTGAATTTTGTCACCGCCCTATGCGGACCGGCGGCGGGAATCAACGCTGTTGCGGTCTGTGATTGCGGTAAGGCGTATGTCCCTGCTACAACGGGACGGATGGATGACAAGACACCCCCGACCGAGCCCGTGCCGCCACGCCCTGCGTCGCCCGCGGTGGAAACGTCTGCCGCTCCTGCGTCTGCGCCGGCGACGTCCGCGCAACGAGATCCGACGGGCGAGATGCCGCCCGCCAATGATCTGCAGGCAGCGAAGTACGAGTTTCCGCGCATGCATCCGGAGGGGACGAAATTCGTCATCATTGCCGCCGCGATCACGCTGTTTCTGTGGTTCGTTGTTGATTGGGACATTCTGGGCTGGCTGATGGCCGGTCTTACCGTCTGGGTATTTGCATTTTTTCGCGATCCGAAGCGCGTGACGCCGGTGGGCGAGGGCATGCTCGTTTCACCCGCAGACGGCATGGTTTCCCATATCGTCACCGTTCCCGCACCGCGCCAATTGGCGGCAAGCGGCCTGCTGGAGCAGGAAACCTATGTGCGGATCAGCGTTTTCATGTCCGTATTCGATGTGCACGTGAATCGCGCGCCGGTCGCGGGAAAGATCAGCCGCGTTGTCTATGTTCCCGGCAAATTCGTGAATGCCGAGACGGACAAGGCGTCGGAAGATAATGAACGGCAATATTTCGTCATAGAGACAGAGGACGGTACCCGGATCGGCATGACGCAGATCGCTGGTCTGGTGGCGCGCCGTATCGTCAAGTTTGTGCGCGAGGGGCAAAGCGTCGGCGTGGGAGAGCGCATCGGCCTGATCCGTTTCGGCAGCCGCGTCGACGTCTTCCTGCCGCAAGGATATGCGCCAAAGGTTATCGTGGGGCAGCGCGCCGTTGCCGGTGAGACAATATTGGCCGCAAAGGGGGGCAGCGCGCCCGTCGGCATCGTAAATTGAGGATCGACACGCCAGAAGGCCTTCGGCCGGTCCGTAAAGTCCTGCCGATAAGAGCCTTGATTCCCAACGCGATCACGATTGCGGCGCTTTGCACTGGCCTGACGGCCGTGCGCTTTGCGATCACCGGAGAGTTTGAAAAGGCCCTGCTGGCGATCTTTCTGGCCGGCGTTCTTGATGCGCTGGATGGGCGGATCGCACGTTTGCTGAAGGGCTCGACGCGTTTTGGCGCGGAACTTGATTCGCTGTCCGACAATGCCGCCTTCGGCGTGGCGCCGGCGCTGATCATATATTTCTGGATCCTGCAGGAACTGCCGGGTTTCGGCTGGCTGGTTGCACTGGCGCATGCCATATGCGCGGCGCTGAGGCTTGCGCGTTTCAATTCGCAACTGGACATGGATGATCAGCCGCACAAGCGGGCGGGTTTCTTGACGGGCGTCCCCGCCCCCGTGGGCGCTGGACTGACGCTTGCGCCGATGTTCGTCTATTTCTGGCTGGAACCAACAGGTATCAATTACCCGACCATTGGGGCTGGGTTCACGGCAATCGTGGTGGCGGTGTCCGCATTCCTGATGATCTCGAACCTGCCGACCTACAGCTGGAAATCGGTCAGTATTCCACGCAGCCTGCGGCTGTTCGCCCTTGTCGTCGTCGCGCTGGTGCTGGGCGCGTTGCTGTCTGCCCCGTTCATGACGCTGTCGCTGATCACCATCGCCTATGCGGCAACAATCCCGTTCAGCATTCGCGCCTATTCGAAGGTCAAGCGGCGCGAAGCCGCGTCCCAGCAATAGGCATTGCCAGGATGACCGGCCAACGCGGCCCGCGCCGCCGCACAGGCCGCACGGGTGTTGCGGTCGGTCGCAGTTCGGAAAGCGAATCTGACGCGAGCGGAACGAATGCCGCCGCCATCGAATGACGTGCCTGCCACAGCATGAACATGATCGCGCATGCGGAAAGAGCAAGAAGCAGCAGACTGGCTGCGGAAACGGAAATGTGCATATTGCGAACTCCCTTTGTTCGTTGCATGTTCCACAAATGTTCCAACCTGTCAAGTTGCGGGGTGTGCTCTCTTTGCGCGTTGACCGCTCTCCGCCGGTTCGCCTAGCTGTCGGCAAGAGGATCGGGAGGAGTATATAATGCTGGGAGGCATGCAGGACTGGCCGTTGCTGGTCTGGAAACTGATTGATTTTGCAGCGCTGAATCATGGCAGCCGAGAGATTGTGTCGCTGACCTGCGAGGGCGGCGAGCACCGATCCAATTGGGCGGAGGTACACCGCAGATCGAAGGGGGTCGCCCAGGCGCTGTCGCGCCTGGGATTGAAGCAGGGGGACCGCGCCGCCACGCTGGCCTGGAACACGCACCGCCATATCGAATGCTGGTACGGCATCAGCGGCATGGGAGCCGTCGCCCATACGGTGAACCCGCGCCTGTTCGAAGATCAGATCGTCTATATCATCAATCACGCCGGCGACCGTGTCCTGTTTCTGGACCTGACCTTTGTCGGCCTGATCGAGAAGCTGGCCCCGCGGCTGAACAGCGTCGAGCATTTCGTTCTGATGACCGATGCGGCGCACATGCCGACAAATGCGAGCGTGGATTTCCTGTGCTATGAAGAGCTGGTGGCCCAAGCCGACGGAGATTTCGCCTGGGCGCGGGTCGAGGAAACGACCCCGGCAGGGCTATGCTACACCAGCGGGACCACAGGCAATCCGAAGGGTGTTCTGTACACGCACCGGTCGAACGTGCTGCACACGCTGGGGTCCATCACGAAGGACGCGATGGGCGTGGGGTCGGAAGACGTCGCCCTGCCGGTCGTGCCCATGTATCACGCCAATGCCTGGGGCCTGCCCTATAGCTGCGCCGCCGTCGGCGCTAAAATGGTGATGGGCGGCCCGCATTTCGATGCGCCGACATTGCACAAGCTGCTGATGAAGGAGGGGGTGACGTTCACGGCGGCGGTTCCGACGATCTGGCTGGGAATGCTGCAGCACCTGGAAGAGACCGGCACGGATCTGGGCGCCCTGAAACGCGTGGTCATCGGCGGCAGCGCGGCGCCGCGTTCCATGATCGTGGATTTCAAGGAAAAATATGGCGTCGAGGTCATTCATGCATGGGGGATGACGGAGATGTCGCCCCTGGGCACTGTGGGATCGCTTTCCGCCGAGGCAGCGAAGCTTTCTCAAGAAGAGCAATTCGATCTTAAAACAAAGCAAGGAAGGGCGATCTTTGGTGTTGAACTGAAGGTGACAGACGATGCCGGAACGACACTGCCACGGGACGGCGAATCCTTCGGTCATCTGATGGTACGAGGCCCTTGGTGTGTGGGCGAATATTTCGGCGGCGAGGGCGGGCATATCCTGGACGCGGAAGGGTGGTTCGATACCGGCGATGTCGCGACCATCGACCAGGGCGGCTATATGCAGATCACCGACCGCGCGAAGGACGTCATCAAATCCGGGGGCGAGTGGATTTCCTCTATCGAGCTGGAAAATGAGGCAATCGGTGCCGCGGGCGTTGCGGAAGCGGCAGTCATCGGCATGCCCCATCCGAAATGGGACGAGCGACCGCTATTGGTGATCGTGCCAAAGGCGGGTGCGACGCCTCGGAAGGAGGATGTGCTGGCGCATCTGGAAGGGCGAATTGCCAAATGGTGGATGCCGGACGATGTCGTTTTCGTCGACGAAATCCCCCATACGGCCACCGGCAAGATCCAGAAAACCACGCTGCGCGAGCAGTTTGCCGATTATTCCTTTCCAGCGGTGGACGGCTAGAGAAGGCGTAACTGCGCGCCCGGCGGCGCGAAAAGGTCGGTCCTGAGGTCAATGGATCGACCCTTTAGTCCCAGCCGGGAGGAGGCCTTGTCGAAGCGGGCCTTCAGCATGGCTGCATAGGCCCCCTTCGGTTGATAGCGCTCGAAAAAGCGGGACTCATTGTCCTTTCCGCCGCGCATTTCCTGCAAATGGTTCATCACGCGGCGGGCGCGATTGGGAAAATGGGTGGCGAGCCATTCGCGGAAGATCGGCGATACCTCGTGCGGCAACCGGACAACGATCGAGAAAGCGCCCACCGCACCCGCAGCGGCGGCAGCCTCTAATATCGCCTCTATTTCATGGTCGTTGATGGCGGGAATCACCGGTGACACGGATACGTGGACGGGAATGCCCCGCTCGCTGAGCCTGCGAATCGCCTCTATGCGGCGCGCGGGGTAGGAAGCGCGGGGTTCCATCTTTCCGGCAAGACGCGGATCGAGCGTCGTGACCGACAGCATGACCGCGGCAAGGCGCCGCTCCGCCATACGCGCGAGGATGTCGATATCGTCGCAGACGCGGGCGGATTTCGTTGTGATGGTAACGGGGTGGGAGGTCGATTCCAGAACCTCAAGGATGCCGCGCGTGATTCGATAGCGCCCCTCTATGGGCTGGTAGGGGTCGGTATTGGTACCAAGCGCGATGGGGCGGCATTCATAACCGGGCCGGGTGATCTCCCTTCGCAGCAGATGCGGCACGGTCGGTTTTGCGGTCAGCCGCGTTTCAAAATCCTGACCCGGAGAAAGGCCGAGATAGGCGTGCGTGGGGCGGGCAAAGCAGTAGACGCAGCATTCGCTTATATCGGTTATCTAGTGCTCGTATAGCAAGAAACGCCATAAATATCAGTATTATGGGAATACGCGTAGAAAATATATGTTCATGTTCATTAAAATCTGAGCGACCGTTGGATTACGAAAGCGCCACTGCACTTTCGTAATCCAACGGTCGCAACCGCCGAAGGCGGAACCGTATCGCGGTGCAGGTGCAGAGCAGCTGGTTCCCGCTCATCAGCCGCATCCGCAGACCTATGACGACAATATCCTGCGCGCCGAGCCCGGCAATTTTCAGGCGCAGACGCACAGTGTGTTCCATTCGGCCGAACATCCGTCAGCGATCTCCGTCATGGTCGCAGGACCTGCGGAAGAGGACGCGGCACGTACCGCCGGTCAGTAAAGACCGTATACGTGGCGGAATAAGCGTCTTTGCCGGGCCATGCTCCCTGGGCGCATCCCGCCACCTGAAACCATTACGATTGACGAAGGTGATGCCGCTGAGCACGCGACGATCATCAACCCTCGGCCGCCCATGGCTTTTGGAAAAAAACGGCTCAAGCCGAAACATCTGCTCATCCATCAGCCAATACAGGTCGCTCATATTCAGTGTCCGGAGCCTGAATCAGATCATCCCTCTCAAATCAATGGGTCCTGACCCTACAGTTCGCGATCATTGAATTAGTCGCCAGTTGGTTTGGGAATCCCCAATTAGTCAGCGCTCACGAGATTTGGTATAAGTCCCACAATTAGAGTTCGCTATGTAGAAAATCTTAGTCTACTTCGGGGTTCTTAAACTGTACCGTTTCCACCTTAGCAGTGCGAAGTCGACTGTGCGGTGATCTAAATAATTTGGTCACCGGACCATCGTATTGAAGCTCTTCTATAAGGCGGGCTGGTTCGTCCGAATCCCTGAACTCTAGCCTTCGCTGATCTTTGAAAAGATGAATATAGATTGTAGCAGGGCCTAGTTGGTCTGCTCCATTAGGCTTCGTGGACAAAGGGTATCCAGAGCTTGATTGAAGCGAGA
>TARA_R100000501_G_scaffold10448_1_pt1 | contig 66488 bp, 60 predicted proteins | sample TARA_R100000501 | Tara Oceans TARA_R100000501 (sample SAMEA2620120) | marine metagenome | biome: marine biome (ENVO:00000447); feature: mesopelagic zone (ENVO:00000213) & marine oxygen minimum zone (ENVO:01000065); material: "saline water (ENVO:00002010), including plankton... | reverse complement strand
GTTGGCCCCATGTCTGTTTGGTATTCGAGTGGATCTTGCAGAAATTGAACGCATTGCCATTGAAAACAAATTGCCGGACGTCGAAGAAAAAGTCAGCTCGGTCAAATTAATTACCAGCCATATTCAGTCTTTGGTTCGTAAAATGCTCAGCCGCTTGCGGCCCATGACGCTTGATGATCTGGGGCTGGCAGAAGCCTTACGTGATATGTTGCACAACTGGCGGGATCGTCAGCCTGAAATTGATTGGGAATGGGATTTTATTGGAGATTTCACGGGACTCCCAGACACTCTGCAAGTGACGGTTTATCGAGTGGTGCAGGAATGTACCACCAACTGTGTCCGCCATGCTGAAGCCAGCCATGTGCGGGTTGAAGTGAAGCGTGAGAAACAACATATAAAAGTAACGGTTACCGATGATGGTAAGGGTTTGGATACTTCTGCAGTCAAAGGTTTTGGTTTAATCGGAATGCGTGAAAGGGTCTCGGCATTAGGTGGTAAGATTGCGTTTGATACTGCCGAAGGCCAGGGTTTGCAGGTACGGGTAATGATCCCTTTGAAGAGTGAAAATAAAAAATGAAACAGAACATCACAATCCTAGTGGTAGACGATCATCCGATTGTCAGAGCGGGCTGTCGGCAATTGATTCAGCAAATTCCATCGGCCAAAGTTGTAGAAGCTGAAACTGGAGAAGAAGGCTACCGACTGTTTCAGGAGTTGTATCCCGATATGGTATTACTGGATATCACACTTCCTGGTGTCGGTGGCTTGGAAGTATTACGCCGCATCCGGGCGAATCGCGACACGGCCAAGGTGTTAATGTTCAGCATGCATGAAGATCCGGTTTTTGCTTCCCGTGCCATGCAGGCTGGAGCACGCGGTTACATCACCAAGAACAATGCCGCTGATCATCTGGTCGAAGCGGTCAGTAAAGTGCTGGAAGGTAAAATTTATCTGAGCCCTGATATGGCGCAGCAGCTGGCGATGTTGAATATTGATGCCGGTACCAGTGCCTTAAGTGATCTTTCCCGTCGTGAACTGGAGATATTACGTTTACTGGGTGAAGGTAAAAGTATGAATGAAATTTCCGACGTGTTAGGTATTAGTTATAAAACTGTCGCAAATAACCTGACACAGATTAAAGGTAAGCTGGATATCAACAAAACAGCTGAGTTAATGCGCTTTGCAATAAGCCATGGTTTATCGTCGTAAAGCCCTGTTTTTGCTTGTATGTTTTTGAAAAGGAACATATTCCCGTTTTAATAGGAGAAGTCGCTCATGGCGAATGGTCTTGCGTTCAGTACTATTTGCAACAAGTCCATAGGAATGTTCAGCTTCTATAGTCTTATATTTCTCTCTCCTTCTATGAAGGTTTTAGCCAGACCCTTGGGTCTGGCTTTTTTTTTGCCTGTCATTTGCACTTTTTTCCAACTTATTCGTCTAAATGATAAGAGATCGCATTTAGGCTTCCCACTGTGCGTATTCTCTTGATAAGATGTCGCTTTCATTTCCACCGCCGACATCCGGTAACACAAGGAAAATTTTATGCAATTTAATTTCAGCCGACTATGCTGCCTGCTGGGCATCTGGTTGGTGCCTTCATTCACCTATGCTGGCGCATTGGATCAAGCTGTTGACCAACAGGTTCAGACTGATATTGCCGCCCAGCGTACTCAGCAGCAAATTGATAGTCTTGATGATGAAACCCGTGAACTGCTGGCGGAATATCGCAGTGTGCTCAATCAGAAAGAAAGTCTGGCGGCTTATAACAGCCAACTTGAACAGCTGGTTTCTTCTCAACAGGACGAACTGGTATTAATCGAAGAGCAGTTAGCGAATATTGATACCACCCAACGTGATATCACGCCGTTGATGATTAAAATGGTCGAAGTGCTTGAACAATTCGTGGAATTGGATACGCCATTTTTACCTGAAGAACGTAACAGCCGCGTAGCACAGTTGAAAGAGATGATGGATCGCGCGGATGTGAATCTGTCAGAAAAATACCGCCGCATTCTGGAAGCCTATCAGGTGGAGACAGAATATGGTCGTACCCTTGAAGCCTATCAAGGTGAACTGGATACCGAAGATCGAAATCGTACCGTGGATTTTCTCAGAGTTGGCCGTGTCGGCTTGTATTACCTGACATTGGATCAAATGGAAGCCGGTATGTGGGATCAGGAAACTCAAAGCTGGCAGCAGCTTCCACGTGATTCTGTTCAATCTGTTATTCAGGGTCTGAAAGTGGCACGTAAACAATTGCCACCTGATTTATTAACCCTGCCGGTCAAAACGCCAGAGGCAAACCAATGAGAAGCATGTCTATTTTTATTATTTCCTTAATGGCCTTGCCTCTTACTGTCATGGCCGCTGATAAACCAGCCAATCTCGATCAGTTGCTGGAACAGGTCAAGCGTGAACGTGTAATAGAACAGGAACAGAATCGCATTCGTGAAACAGAATTTCTTGAAGCACGTGATCGTCAGGCCGAGTTGTTGCAACAAGCCAAAGCAGACTTAGCTGCCGAAGAACGTCGTACCGAAACATTGAATGAACAGTTTGAAGAAAACGAATTCAAATTAGCGGAACAGGAGTCCTTATTACAAGAACGTTCCGGCTCACTGGGTGAGTTGTTTGGTACGGTTCGCCAAATGGCCAATGACAGTCGTGCAGTGATTGAATCTTCAATGACCAGTGTGCAATATCCAGAACGAATCGCTTTTTTGACGGAATTAAGTGAACGTAAACAACAGCCTAGTATCGATGAGTTACGTGAGCTGTGGTTAGTGTTGCAACATGAAATGACGCATTCGGGCAAAGTAGTACAGTTTCCCGCTCAGGTGATCACGGCAAATGGTGAAGTTGCTGATCGTAATGTGACTCGGGTAGGTGTGTTTACTGCCTTCAGTGACGGCAAGTTTCTGCGTTATATGCCAGAAAATCGTAATCTGGTGGAATTAGCCAGACAACCAGTTGAGCGCCTTCGCGATCTTATGGAAGAGTTTGAAACCAGTGAAGCCGGAGCTTTAAAAACTGCTGTAGTAGACCCGACGCGGGGTGCGATCATGGCCTTGCTGGTGCAAACACCTAATTTGCAAGAACGCATTAAACAAGGCGGCTGGATTGGTTACATCATTCTGATCCTGGGAGCAATTGGGTTGTTGATTGCACTGATTCGTTTCGTAACGTTGATGCGTATGGAACGGGGGGTCAGTAAACAACAGAAGACCCAGGAATTGAATATGAAAAACCCACTGGGACGGATTCTGTCGGTTTACAGTGACAAGATTGCTCAGGATGTGGAAACTCTTTCACTTAAGCTGGATGAAGCTATCCTCAGAGAAACGCCAAGTATCGAGCGTGGCCTGATTACCTTGGCGATTTTGGCCGCAGTCGCGCCGATGCTGGGTTTATTGGGTACAGTTTCCGGCATGATTGAAACCTTCCAGTCGATTACGCTGTTTGGTACCGGTGATCCGAAACTGATGTCTGGTGGTATTTCACAGGCTCTGGTCACCACGGAACTTGGTTTGGCCGTTGCGATTCCTATTCTATTAATTCATAGCGCTTTATCGAGCAAAAGTAATCGTTTGATTCAGATCCTTGATGAAGAAAGTGCAGCAATCGTTGCTCGTAACGCTGAAACAAAAACTTTGCAACGCGATGGATAATCTATTTCAGATACAACTGCTGATGGAAAGCGGCGGCACCGTGCTGTGGCTTATTCTGCTGGCGTCTATTCTGATGTGGACGTTGATTATCGAGCGCTATGTGTTTATTTGGTTTCTGCATCCGCGTGAAGTTCGCAAGATGATGGATGAGTGGCATCAGCGAGATGATCTGGCCAGTTGGTATGCCCAGCAAATCCGTCAGGGCATGATTGCTGAAAGTCAGGTGATGCTGGAGCGTTTTCTGATTCTGATTCGTACCCTGACAGTGGCGTTACCGATGCTGGGATTGCTGGGCACGGTAAATGGCATGATTCAGACCTTTGATGTTATGACTGTATTTGGAACCGGCAACACACGTGGTATGGCCGGTGGTATTTCAGTGGCATTAATAACAACGATGGGTGGTTTGCTGACCGCTTTATCAGGGCTCTATTTCATTACTCAGCTGGAACAGCGTGTTGCCAGAGAAGTAAATAACGTGGCTGACGCCCTACGCAGAGATTAGGAAAGTTTATGCGAAAACGACATTCCCGCCGTCAAAGTGGCGGTATAGCTGAAATCAACATGACACCATTAATTGATATGGTGTTTATCCTGTTGATCTTTTTTATTGTGACCACTTCTTTTGTGAAAGAAACCGGGGTGGATGTAAACCGCCCATCGGCAAAAACAGCAGTGGAGAAAGAACGCGCTAATATCCTGATATCGATACGTGAAAATGATGAAATCTGGATGGATCAACGACAGATAGATCGTCGTGCAGTGCGTGCCAATGTAGAGCGTATGTACGCGGAAAACCCGGAAGGTTCAGTCATTATTCTGGCCGATGAAGAAGCCAAAACCGGCTTATTGATTGAAGTCATGGATCAGGCACGTTTGGCGGGAGTTGCGAATGTCTCAATTGCTGCTGAACGAGACTAGTCGCGGAGAATCACCTTCTATGCGTATCTTTATTGGGTTATTGCTGGCGATTTTGGTCAATTATGGCTTGTTCACCTTGATGAAAGAAATGACCACGTCAGATAGCAGTCTTTATCGGGATGATAATGAAATGCTGGTGCTGGACTTTGTGCGTTTGAAACAGGAAGAAACCCAACCTGAAACAATCAAGCGTGAAATCCCCAAAAAACCACCACCGCCGGAAGAGCCGCCACCACCAACTCCGACTACAGCTCCTAAAATGACGCAGCCGGATGTGCAGCAACCGCAGATGGATATGCCGAAAATAGATATCCCATTGAATATTGCCGGTCAGCCGTATCTGGGTGATTTCAGTGCTGAACCGGCACCCGCGCCGTCTCCTACGCCGGTGCAGGGACCGCAGATGGATGATGAGGTCGTGCCACTGGTTCGAATTCCGCCGAACTATCCACGTGTCGCGCAGCGGCGGGGTATTGAAGGCGTGGTGACAGTAGTATTCACCATCACCCGTGATGGTCGGGTAAAAGATCCTGAAGTGGTTTCTGCCAGTCCTGAGAATGTATTTGATAATGCAGCGAAGACGGCTATTCTCAAATGGAAATTCAAGCCTAAAGTTGTCGATGGTGAGCCGGTTGAACGCCGAGCGACCCAGGAAATCGAATTTAAGTTGGCCAGATAAACATGAAGAAACTTACGCAAAAATTCGCTTTGATGACGCTGGTTGCCTGTCTTGCATTGCCATTAATCTCAATGGCTGAAGATGAGTACCTGCTCAGTGAAGCTACCTACAAATCGCTTAATGCTGCTCAGGAAAAAATGGAAAAGCAGCAATATCGTCAGGCAGAAGCGGATTTGAAAAAGCTGGTCGGTGAAACCGATGCAGGAAGTTACGAAAGAGCAGTCGTTTTGCAAACTCTGGGGTATTTATACTCTGAAACCGAAGAGTACAAACTGGCAGCAGAACAGTTTGAAGATGCCCTCGCACTGAATGCACTGCCGGAGGATGTCACCCACAATCTGCGCTATAACCTTGCCCAGTTATTAATCAGCGATGGTGCGTATCAGAAAGGCATCGACCTGCTGACACAATGGTTGAACAAAGAACCTCAGGCGAACAGCAGTGCCTATGTGTTACTGGCAACGGCCTATTACCAGATAAATCAGTTTACCAATGCCGTTGAGGCCATTCGTACTGCTATTCAGCGTGATAATTCCCCGAAAGAAAATTGGTACCGACTGCAATTGTCTGCACATATGGAAATGCAGCAATACAACCAAGCCATTAATGTACTGGAGATTCTGATTGAACGTTTTCCAGTCAATAAAACTTATTGGGACCAATTGGCAGCTCTCTATGCCCAACAGGAAAAACGGCTGACCTCGCTGGCCGTACAGATGCTGGCCAAGCGGCTGAATCTTGGTGACAAAGACACCGTATTGCGCCTGGCAAATATGTATCGCTATCTGAATATCCCTTATAAATCGGCCCAGTTACTGCAGAAATCTATGGATGATGGGGTGATAGAGCGTAATTTTAAAAATCTTGAATCACTGGCTGACAGTTGGTTAGCTGCCAGAGAAAATGAAAATGCCACTCAGGTGTTAGCCCAAATGCAATCAATGGATTCCTCAGGCGAAACCGACCTGAAACTGGCCAGAGTATTTATCAGCATGGAACAGTGGGATGAAGCTGCTGGACCGCTTCAGCAAAGTCTGGAAAAATTACCTGAAGCAAAACGCGGCCAGGCCTGGATGCTCTCTGGTATGGTCAACTACCATTTGGGCAATATGCAGCAGTCAGAGCAACATCTTAATCGTGCACTGGCTTACACCGAAGTCCGTAATCAGGCTTCGCAATGGTTAAGACATCTGCAAAATACCCGTAAAGATAACGAAGATGCCTGAAACTTCATTGGCCGAACTCAAAACCCAACTGGTTCAACATTACCGTTGGCTGCGTCAATACGGTTGCAACGATTCACATAGTGGCAATGCTTCTTTTCGCTGGCATAATCAGATTTGGGTGACGCCTACAGGCTGTTGTGCCGATACCTTGACACCGGAAATGCTGGTGCCCTGTGATATTGACGGCCAATGCGGGGAAGGCGCCTCACTGGATGCTCCGCTGCACCTGGCAACTTATCAGCATAATCCCAATACTCGAGCCGTTATTCATAGTCATGGGCCGCATGCGATTGCGATGACGATGAATGGTGAAGATTTTATCCCGGTGGATTTTGAAGGGCAGTATTATTTTTCGACCATCCCGGTTATTTCAATTGACTATGCCGAGTACATAGAGAAATCACCAATGGCAGTGGCGCAGGGGCTGGCCCGTCATAAAGTTGTCATTGTTCGGGGGCATGGTGTTTATGCCTGCGCGGAAACCATCAATTTGGCCTATAAATGGAGCTGCTCGGTAGAGCTTTCTGCCAAAACGGCCTGGCTTGCTGCCCAGCTATAATCTGCTTTAACGCGAAACCTATTTGTCCAAAACAAGTCAGATTAAATTCTTACAGCTATCCTCAAAGGGATTTTTGACCAATGACTGCCGAAAAAGCCGTATCTTTTTCCCACTCAGAACATAGATATTTACGTACACCACGATTGAATGCAAAAGAGCCGGAAGCTATTCGCAACGAACTCGCTGCCTATTTCAATGCAAATTTTGAGCGTTATGAATCGCTGTTTGACAACTTGAAATCAGAAGAAGGCTATTATCAGAAAAGTATTCCGCTTCGCCATCCGTTAATTTTTTATTTCGGCCATACGGCGACTTTTTTTGTTAATAAGCTTTTATTAGCCGGGTTATTGACTCAACGCATCAATCCTCGTTTTGAATCAATGTTCGCGGTTGGTGTGGATGAAATGAGCTGGGATGATCTTAATGATGATCATTATGACTGGCCTTCAGTAGCGGAAGTAAAAGCCTATCGGCAACAAGTGAAAAAAGTCGTTAATCAGCTTATTCAAAAAGCCCCTCTGCAATTACCTATCAACTGGGACAACCCATGGTGGGCCATCATGATGGGGATTGAACATGAACAGATCCATCTGGAAACTTCATCAGTATTAATTCGTCAGCAGCAATTACAGTGGGTACAACCGCATTCGGCGTGGCCGGCATGTGATATTTCCGGATCAGCTCCTGAGAACACAGTTTTGCCAGTGGATGCTGGTCAGGTAAAACTGGGCAAGTCCTTTGATGATGAGTATTACGGCTGGGATAATGAATATGGTCAACATCAGGCAGAAGTACCAGCCTTTCAATCTGCCAAATATCTGGTCAGTAATCATGAGTTTTTAGCCTTTGTTGAAGCGGGCGGATACCAGCAGTCACAATACTGGCAGCAGGAAGGGCTGCAATGGCGGGAATTTACACAAGCTGAATATCCCACATTCTGGCTAAAAACCGATCAGGGCTGGCAATTGCGGTTAATGGCTGAGGTTGTGCCAATGCGCTGGGATTGGCCTGCAGAAGTAAACTATCATGAAGCCAAGGCATTCTGTGCATGGAAGTCTGAACAAACCGGTGAAACTGTACGCCTGCCTACCGAGGATGAATGGTATCGTCTGGTTGATGTTGCTGGTATCGAAGAACTGGACGAGAATGCAGCCTCCGCCAATATTCATTTGGATCATTTTGCCTCCTCCTGTCCGGTAAATCATTTTGCACAGGGTGAATTTTATGACGTCAGAGGCAATGTCTGGCAATGGACTGAAACGCCGATTTATCCATTCGATGGATCACAGGTTCACCGCCTGTATGATGATTTCACCACGCCGACATATGATGGAAAACATAATCTGATAAAAGGTGGCAGCTGGATTTCCTGTGGCAATGAAAGCCGTTTATCATCCCGTTATGCGTTCAGACGTCACTTTTTTCAGCATGCAGGATTCCGTTATGTGGTATCGGATGCGCCAGTGGTGAATCTGGATTCTAACTATGAAACCGACAAAATGTTGTCGGAATATGCTGAATTCCACTACGGTGAAAGTTATTTTGATGTGCCTAACTTTCAAAAAGCCATCGCCCGGATGGCTATTGAGAAGATGGGGGATAAACCCGCAAGACACGCGCTTGATCTTGGCTGTGCGGTTGGTCGTGCCAGTTTCGAATTAGCCAGGCATTTTGATCGGGTCACAGGGGTTGATTTCTCGGCACGGCTGATCAATCTCGGTGTCCAGCTCAAGCGTGATGGCGTCATCCGTTATGCCATAGCCGATGAAGGTGATTTATTACTGTATCGCGAACAACGGCTGGAAAACTTTGGTTTGGAAGATACCGCGCATAAAGTTGATTTTATGCAGGGCGATGCCTGTAATTTAAAAGCGGTCTACCAAGGCTATGATTTGATTTTAGCGGCTAATTTACTAGACCGCTTGTATGACCCGATATTATTTTTAAAACACATACATGAACGAATTAATGTGGGGGGCTTGTTAGTGTTAGCCTCGCCCTATACATGGCTGGAAGAACACACGGATAAAGCCAATTGGCTGGGTGGATTCAAAAAAGACGGAGAAAGCTTTTCCACACTGGATGGCATCAAAAGCGTGTTGGAAAATCACTTTCAATTAATTGATGGGCCATTTTCGCAACCATTCGTACTCCGTGAAACCCGACGTAAATTCCAGCATACTCTGTCAGAGGTGACTATCTGGGAACGTCGAAATGTCGAAGATTGATTTTGATCAGCAAATAGATCGCAGCGGCACGTATAGCCTTAAATACGATGCCCGCCAGCGATTGTTTGGCCGCGAAGATGCCATTCCGTTATGGGTGGCAGATATGGATTTTGCTGCCCCTGAGTCGGTAACAAAAGCGTTGACTGTCAGGGCCCAGCATCCACTTTATGGCTACAGTGAATATCCTGAAGCGTTGTATCAGGCCACCCAGGAGTGGTTTTTACGACGTCATCATTGGCATATTGACGCTGAACATATCCTGATTTGTCCGGGAGTCGTGCCATCATTGCATGCCACCATCATGGCGCTCACCGAAAAGCATGATCAGGTCATAGCCCAGCCACCGGTATATTTTCCCTTTTTCTCGGCGGTGACTGAGACCCAGCGGAATCTGCTATTGAATCCATTGCAGCTGGTGGATGATTATTATCAGATTAACTTTGCTGAGTTGGCCGAACAGGCTGCAGCAGGGGCCAAAATGCTGTTGCTTTGCTCACCACATAACCCGGGTGGTCGGGTGTGGAGCGAGTCTGAACTGCAACAGCTACTGGATATTGCCAGGCAAAATCAATTGATTATTGTAAGCGATGAAATTCATGCCGATCTGGTCTTATCGGGTCAGAAGCATATTCCGTTGGCAACACTAGCGGATGATGTGCCCATGGTGACCGCTGTATCGGCCAGCAAAACATTTAATATTGCCGGGCTTGGGATGTCGATGTTGATAGTCCCTGATAATCAGCATAAAAAAGCGATTGAATCGGTGTTTAACTCCTGGCATGTCAGTGCTGCCAATCCGTTCAGTATTGAAGCAACGATAGCCGCCTACCGGCATGGAGAACAGTGGCTGGATGAACTGTTGTTGTACCTGCAGCAAACCTACCACTGGGTACAGCAATTTTTTGCTGAAAAGCTACCGAAGATACGAATATTGGATTTACAATCAACCTATTTATTATGGCTTGATTGCCGTGAACTAATGCTTAATGACAAACAACTCAGAAGCTTTTTTGTTCAACAGGCGGGTGTGGCGATGAACCCCGGTGTGATGTTTGGCGATGCCGGCAGTGGTTTTATGCGAATGAATATTGCCGCGCCAAGGGCAATGATTGAACAAGCCTGTCAGCAAATCGTTTCTGCCTGGGAAAGCGCGAAATGAAGCTTTACTAAGAACAGTAGAACTTAACAAAAGATTTTACTTCAACGCGATGAGGTTTGTGATGCAACAGACTATTGGGGATGCCGCAGGCAAAATCTGGCAATATTTACAAAAAAATGGGGCGACCAGCATTACCAAGCTGGCTACCGAGTGTGGTCTTGATATCAAAATGGTACAAAGAGCCATTGGCTGGCTGGCGAGGGAAGATAAACTGATCTCAGTGCAAAAAGGCCGTAGCGAAATTATCAGTCTTAAAGAAAGTTAATTATCCGTCAGGTTCTGTTTGACACTAAATGCGCCACGAACGCTACCCACGCTAAATCCCGTGGCCTGATCATCAGGATAGTGTTTTTTCAACTTGGCCTGGATAGGCTCCGGTATCTTTTCACCGTGGCAGGTGACGCAGACTAAATCGGTACCAATCGCTTTCATCATGCGCCATTGTTTAACGCCGTCTGTTTCCACCTGCTCACTGAAACTGAGCTTTTTAATAATTTCACCTTTTTCCAGGCGTTTTTCAAAACTTCTTAAAACAGTTTTTTCCCATTCATCAGGCTTATTTTCAGGGTTACGGATCTTCAGAGCGGTACGACTGACATCAAGATTGTATTTGGTGGAAACCTGTTCGGCCACTCTGGGAGCAATATCTTTACAAACAGCAATAGTTTTCACTGAACCATCTGTTTGCATGGATAACATCAATGCTGATTTGAGTGTTTCGGCAAATTCTTTTATCGCCGCATTGGCCTGGGTTTCAAACTGTTTAGCGTTATCAGCCTGAACTGAAAAGGCAAATAACAAGATTGTGATAAAAAAAACTGGCCGAATATTCATCTTCGTGCTCCACACTGAGTCGATAAAATAGATGTCCTTGGATAACGATAACTTTCTCCTCCATGGCGGGAGAAGAAAACCTTGTTCGCGAGGTTCAGAGAATCAAAATGCTTTTTGTCAGTGAACCATAGCCGTTATTTAATATGCAACATTGATCATCCCCTCAGGCATTCATAACGACACTTTATTTAGCCCTAAATTGAAAATGATAAGTAAGGTTAAATATTAGCATCTAATTATATGTGATGGGGGCTGCGTTATTTTGTTCCAATCGCCAGGATGCTTGTACATCCTGCTTTTATCCTGCTAACCTTCGGGCAACTTGATTTTTTTGACTAAGAGAAAATGACCAATATCTACGACGCTTCGGCAATTGAGGTTCTAACGGGATTGGATCCGGTCAGAAAACGACCCGGCATGTATACCGATACCACAAGGCCGAATCACCTGGCTCAGGAAGTCATTGATAACAGTGTCGATGAAGCCATTGCCGGTCACGCAACAAATATTGAAGTCATCCTGCATCCCGATAACTCGCTTGAAGTCATTGATGATGGACGGGGGATGCCGGTGGATATCCACCCTGAAGAAGGTGTGCCTGGGGTTGAGGTAATTCTGACCCGGCTGCATGCCGGGGGTAAATTTTCCAATAAAAATTATCGTTTCTCAGGTGGTTTGCATGGCGTCGGTGTCTCTGTCGTCAATGCCTTATCCAAACGACTGGAAGTGAATATCCGTCGTGATGGCATCAGCTACAGCATTGCTTTTGAAAATGGTCTGTTAGTTGAGCCTTTAACTGAAACCGGGACAGTCGGCAAAAAAAATACCGGTACTAGCGTCAGGTTCTGGCCAGATACCAGTTTCTTTGATGCACCAAAGTTTCTGGTCTCACGTCTGCGCCATGTTTTGCGAGCCAAAGCGGTATTATGCCCCGGTTTAGTGGTTACCTTTGAAGATTTAAGTGGTGCCGAAAAACAAAATGATCGCTGGTGTTATGAAGATGGCCTGAACAGTTATCTCGCCAATGCGATGACCGATGTGCCCTGCGTCCCAGCCAAACCGTTTGTTGGCCATTTTGCCGATGAAGATCAGGAAGTCGACTGGGCCCTGATGTGGCAGCTTGAACCGGCAGAGGTGATTGCAGAAAGTTACGTCAATCTTATCCCGACCGCACAGGGGGGGACGCATGTAAACGGATTACGCTCAGGTCTGCTCGATGCTTTGCGTGAGTTTTGCGAGTTTCGCAGCCTGTTGCCACGCGGCGTAAAACTATCGGCCGAAGATATCTGGGAACGCTGCAGTTACGTATTATCAGTCAAATTGCAGGATCCCCAGTTTTCCGGCCAGACGAAAGAACGTCTGTCTTCCAGGCAATGTGCCGGGTTTGTTGCCGGTGCAGTAAAAGATTCGTTCAGCCTATGGCTCAACCATCATATTGAAGATGGTGAAAAAATAGCCGAGCTGGCCATTAACAATGCTCAATCACGTTTAAAACAGGCAAAAAAAGTTGTACGTAAACGGGTGCAATCCGGTCCGGCACTTCCCGGTAAACTGGCGGACTGTACTTCTCAGGATCCATCTCGCACTGAACTGTTTCTGGTGGAAGGGGATTCTGCTGGTGGCAGTGCCAAACAGGGCCGAGACCGTGTATTTCAGGCTATCATGCCGTTACGCGGTAAGATTCTGAATACCTGGGAAGTCGAAGCCTCACAGGTGTTGGCTTCACAGGAAGTTCATGACATCGCTGTTGCAGTAGGTGTTGATCCTGGTTCGGATGATCTTACCGGACTGCGTTACGGCAAAATCTGTATTCTTGCCGATGCTGACTCGGATGGTGCGCATATCGCCACATTGTTATGTGCGTTATTTGTCCGACATTTCCGGCCACTGGTCGAAGCCGGACATATCTGTGTGGCGATGCCACCGCTGTATCGGATTGATGTCGGCAAACAGGTGTTTTACGCACTGGATGATGAAGAGCGACAAATCATTCTGGACCGTATCGAACGAGATAAAATTAAAGGCAAAGTCAGTACCCAGCGTTTTAAAGGTCTGGGCGAGATGAATCCTTTGCAATTACGTGAAACTACCATGGCTCCCGATACACGCCGGCTGATTCGACTCACCATTGACGCCGATGATGATACGTTTATGACGCTTGATAAACTGCTGGCCAAGAAACGTGCTGGTGATCGAAAAGTCTGGCTGGAACAGCATGGCGATTTAGCTGATGGTTTAATCTGAACTGAGAATTTTGAATGAGCACTATAGTTGACGATCTGGAACAGCAACCGCTTCGGGATTTTACCGAAAAGGCCTATCTGGGATATTCCATGTACGTCATTCTGGATCGTGCCTTGCCGCATCTGGCTGATGGTCTTAAACCGGTCCAGCGACGCATTGTTTATGCGATGTCCGAGTTAGGCCTCAGTGCTGTATCCAAACATAAAAAATCCGCTCGTACCGTCGGTGACGTATTAGGTAAGTATCATCCGCATGGTGATTCGGCCTGTTATGAAGCCATGGTGCTAATGGCTCAGCCATTCTCCTATCGTTATACCCTTATTGACGGTCAGGGTAACTGGGGCTCAATGGATGATCCCAAATCGTTTGCTGCCATGCGTTATACCGAAGCACGTCTGGCACCTTACGCCCAAACATTATTAACTGAGCTGGGGCAGGGCACGGTCGAATGGATGCCCAATTTTGATGGCACCATGGATGAGCCACAGCTGTTGCCTGCACGACTCCCTAATGTATTGTTGAATGGGGCCACCGGTATTGCCGTGGGCATGGCAACCGATATCCTGCCGCACAACCTGCGGGAAGTGGTAAATGCCTGCCTGTTATTACTGAAATCACCCAAAAGTACGTTAGATGATCTGTTAACTGAAATTCAGGGACCGGATTTCCCCACCGGCGGTGAAATCGTCTCGCCTCAAGCTGAAATCCGTCGCATCTACGAAACCGGACATGGTTCAATTCGTCAACGTGCCGCCTATAAAGTTGAAGACAACGAAGTAGTGATTCATGCGCTGCCATATCAGACTTCCGGTGCCAAAGTGCTGGAGCAGATCGCCGCACAGATGAACAACAAAAAGCTGCCAATGGTTGCGGATTTACGTGATGAATCCGATCACGAACAGGCGGTGCGTCTGGTGATAGTGCCGCGTTCCAATCGGGTGGATATTGAAAGTCTGATGTCGCATCTGTTTGCTACCACTGATCTGGAGCGCAGCTACCGCGTCAATATGAACATGATCGGCCTGGATGGTCGGCCGCAGGTTAAAAACCTGCTGCAGATGCTCAGCGAATGGTTAACCTATCGAATTCAAACAGTACGCCGCCGCTTACAGTATCGTCTGGATAAAGTGCTGGATCGCATGCATGTGCTGGAAGGCCTGCTGGTTGCTTATCTGAATATAGATGAAGTCATTGCCATTATCCGTTATGAGGATGATCCCAAAGCCGAGTTAATGGCCCGATTCAGTCTTAGTGATCGCCAGGCCGAATCGATTCTCGAATTACGTTTGCGTCATTTGGCCAAACTGGAAGAAATGAAGCTCAAAGGCGAAATGGATGAGCTCAGCAAGGAACGTAAATCTCTGGAATTATTACTGAGTTCGGAAACTCGTTTGAAATCGTTGATCCGCAAGGAACTGACAGCTGATGCCGAAAAATATGGTGATGACCGTCGTAGCGAAATCAAACAGCGTGATGCGGCCAAAGCACTCAGCGAAACCGAGTTATTACCCACAGAACCCCTGACAATTGTGTTATCGGCCAGTGGCTGGGTGCGGGCGGCTAAAGGCCATGATGTAGATCCGGGATCATTAAATTACCGAACCGGCGATCGCTATCTTGCATCGGTCAAAACCCGAAGTAACCAGCAGGTCGTGTTCCTGGATGAAAGCGGCCGTAGTTATTCACTGGCGGCGCATACCTTGCCATCAGCAAGAGGCCAGGGAGAACCGCTCAGTGGTCGATTGCAATCCGCGCCGGAAGTACGCTTTATTGCGGTGATTGCGGCTGAGAATGATCAGATGGTGTTGTTATCCAATACTGCTGGTTATGGTTTTGTCACTCGCTTTGATAACTTACTGGCTAAAAACAAAGCCGGTAAAGCTTTATTCAATCTGCCGGAAAAAGCGGCGTTATTACCACCATTGGTGGTCGATACAAAAATGCCGCAACAACTGGCGGTTGCTGCGGGTGATGGTCGGTTATTAGTCTTCCCAATCAGTGAAGTGCCAGAACTCAATAAAGGCAAAGGCGTCCGTTTAATCAATATTCCGCAGGCACGTTTCACCAGTGGCCAGGAATGGTTGCAATCGGTCACACTGGTTCCGGAAAATCACAGTCTGACGCTGCACGCCGGACGTCGTCATCTCACGCTGAAAACCGCTGATTTGCAACACTATGCCGGAGAGCGCGGCAAACGCGGACATAAGCTACCCCGAGGATTGCAAAAAGTCAGTTCCGTTGAAGTAGCCGAGTAAAAAGCTCGGTTACTTGGTATCCTATTAGGCTGAATTCACAATGCCTGATAGAGATGCTGGATATACCTTCTGATCATTTTTCCGTTACCGCTGTATTGCTGAAAAAAGTCAGTCAACACCGCTGGGCCAGACATTCCTGGTCTTTGCTGGGTGTCATTCCTGGTCTCAGCGAAACACAATTGTCCAATGCGCAGACCGAAGGTGAGCTGCATTATTATCCCGATCTGCATCTGCGTTTATTTCGGCATTATTGTGATAGCTATTATCAAAATCTGATGTCAGAACAGGCCAAGATTTATTTTATCGGCCGCTTGGAAAATGACCTGTTCACCCCGGTTTTACTAACCGTGGATTTCGATGAAGCCGCTTCCTATATGGAAGCTGGCGATCACGTGATGGAAGCAGCTTTGCCAGATGAATTATGTGTCTGGCTGGAACGCTTTCTGATCTATCACTATGCACCGGAAGCTCCCAAAAAGCGCCGTCGTGAAAGGTGGAAAGACAATGATGGAGGCGCTCGATGAAAGAAAAATCGGCATCCGAAAATTTTTTATCGCGCTGGTCCCGCCGTAAACAGCAAACCAATATTGAAGAAGAAACGGCAACTGAAAAATCAGCGCCTACCGAACAAAACCTGACAGATGAAACTGCACCAGCCAAAGAGTCAGCTGATTTGCCCCTTTGGCAACGTGAGAATGTTGATCCGGAAACCAAAAAACAGGCATTACGCGATTTATTTCGTAAACCGGGCTTTAATCAGACTGATGGGCTTGAAGAATACGAAAATGACTATAACTATCATGCTTTTGCTGGATTGGGCTCTGTAGTAACCCATGAAATGAAACGGGTGCTGGAACGTGAGCTGGCGCCAGATGAAACAGCTGAACAGCCAGCAGCGGCTGATCCTGCAGAAGATTCTGAACAGAATAACGACACAAAACCGCGAAATAATCGCGACGAGGAGGATAACCCCATTGCATAACGTGGTTTTGGAAGCAGGCCGAATTGAAATTCATCCGGTGCAATTGATTGAGTTTGAATCCCGTGGTCGTTTACTGATTATTGGCAGTGCCGAGGCTGTTTCTGCCGTGGCAGCACATTGTCAGCCATTAACTATCAGTGCATGTGTGACCGACTCATCAACTGTTACAAGCGATGATGTGACCTTGTTAGCAGGTGAACTGGATAGCTTAACCGGCTGGCTGGGTGAATTTGATGCCGTAATTGCAGGGCAAACATTACGCTTTGATTTGGTATTGGATTTAACTGATTCGCCAATTCTCAAACAAAAAGTTTCGCCTTTAGGTTATTTCGCCCCCGGTGAAAATCAACAAGCTCTGGCCGAAGCCATACAGCAATTGCCCGATCTGATTGGTATTTTTGATAAACCGCGGTATTTCCAATACAAACCGAATATCTGTGCCCATTCGCGCCGTGGTATTCAAGGCTGTAATCAATGTCTTGAAGCCTGTCCCGCTGAAGCAATAAGCCATGCAGGTGACGAAGTTCGGGTAGATCCCAATTTATGCCAGGGTTGTGGCAGCTGTGTGGCCGTTTGCCCATCCGGTGCAATGAATTATGCGTTGCCAACGCTGGACGTTAGCCTTGAACGGTTACGTTCAATGATGCAGCAATATGACGAACTGGAAACCCAGCCACCGCATATTCTGATTCATGATGAATCCAATGCTCAAACCTTGTTGGAGATGCGCGGTCATGAACTCACTGACAATGTGATTACCTTCTCGATTGAAGAAGTTGGCGCATTGAGTATGCCATTCTGGCTGGCGGCGATGGCCTATGGCGCCGCTGGTGTCACGGTTTGGGATGCGCTCACCCATAGTGATCATGATTGGCAGGAATTGCAGCAGCAAATAACCTTAACCAACGAATTATTGAACGGCATGGGCTATTCAACCGCCATTCACTGGCATCAAGGCAATGATTTTACGGCCTTAAAATCCCACATCCAGCAGTTACCCAAAACAGAGGCTGCCACTCCAAGCCGCTTTGCCGGTATGGATAACAAGCGGCGGGTCAGTACCATGGCTTTGTCGCATCTGTATGAAAATGCCCCCTCACCTCAGGCAGAAATCAAACTGGAAAAACCGGCTCCCTTTGGGGAGATTCTGGTCGATAAACAAGCCTGTACATTATGTATGTCTTGCGTATCGGTCTGCCCGGTTGGGGCGTTGGTTGATGGCGTCGATAAACCGCAACTCAATTTTATTGAAGATTTATGTGTGCAATGCGGTATTTGTGAAACGGCCTGCCCTGAAAATGCCATCAGTCTGGCACCACGTTATTTGTATCAACGGGATCAGGCACGGCAAAAGCGTATTTTGCATGAAGAGGCGATTTTTCATTGCATCAGTTGTGCAAAACCGTTTGCCACTCAGAAAATGATCGACACGATTACCGCAAAATTAAAAGATCATCATATGTTTCAGGGCGCGGCGCTGGAACAGCTGAAGATGTGTGAGGATTGTCGTGTCAAAGCCATGTTCAAAAAAGGTTAACAAACGTGGAAGAAATTGAAGAAACTCAGTGGCGTGCCCAAACCTATGCGCTTTTAGCCAATTTGCTGGCAACGCCACCAGAGCAGGACTTGCTTGATAATATCAGCCGTTTGCAAGTCACTGAACCGGAAAGTCCTCTTGGTCAGGGCTGGCAGGCTTTGATCGATGCGGCAGCACACAACATTGCTGAACAAATCGCCGATGAATATCAATTATTGTTTATCGGACTGGCTCAGGGAGAGGTGATTCCATACGGGTCATATTACCAAAGCGGTTTTTTAAATGAAAAACCCCTGGCAAGATTACGTGTTGATCTCGGAAAACTGGGGTTGGAGCGGCAAGAGGATAAAGCTGAACCCGAAGATCATATCGCCGGTGAGTGTGATGTGATGCGACTTATCCTGTCAGCCAATGGCATCCCGGTCATTGACGATAAAGCCTTTTTTAATGCGCATTTACGCCCCTGGGCAGCCAAGTTCTTTACGGATTTGGCCAAGGCAAAAAGTGCCGTTTTTTATGCAGCCGTCGCATTATTGGGCAAACATTTCATAGAAGCGGAACTTCAACGACTCGAACAATGACAGATAGTTTGAATTTGCAGGCGAATCTCCTTGAACAGTAACCTCGTCTGCGCGATAATTAGGGCTCAATTTGTTGTCAACGTTGACAACCCCTTGCGTGTCACTGCACTGAATTTCATTCGGAGAAATCCATGACTGCAAAGCCATCAAATAGCCGCAGAGAATTTCTGCACAAATTGACCGCCACAATTGGTGGCACGGCAACGTTGGCTTTAACAGCAAATACGTTGCAAGCTGCTCCGCAAAAAATTGTACAAACTCCCGCCGAACCCGCTCCTGCTGCAAAAGGTTATCAACATACTGAGCATGTTGAAACTTACTACCAGCGTGCTGACTTTTAAAAGACTGACGTTATGAAACTGACTAAACGTGATCCGGCAGCCATTATCAGTGGTATCTCTGGCGTAAATCGTAGAACCTTTCTGAAAGGTTCAGGTATCGCGGCAGGTGGCGCAGCCTTTATGAGTTTGCTGCCTAATGCAATGATTCAGAAAGCCGAGGCAGCTGAAGGGCGGCAACCCGCATACGATGAAGGTGAAATCACCCGGGTTCGCAGTGTTTGCAGTCATTGCAGTGTAGGCTGCGGTGTCACCGCTGAAGTACAAAATGGCGTGTGGATTGGTCAGGAACCCAGCTTTGATCATCCTTTCAACCTTGGTTCGCATTGTGCCAAAGGTGCTTCAGTTCGTGAACATGGTCATGGTGACAAACGACTCAAATATCCAATGAAAAAAGTCGATGGCAAATGGCAGCGTGTGTCATGGGAACAAGCCATTGATGAAATCGGCACCCAGATGCTGAACATTCGCGAAACATCTGGTCCGGACTCAGTTTACTGGCTGGGGTCAGCAAAATTCAGCAATGAACAGGCTTATCTGTTCCGCAAATTTGCCGCGTTCTGGGGCACCAATAACGTTGATCATCAGGCGCGGATCTGTCATTCCACCACAGTTGCCGGTGTTGCAAACACCTGGGGCTACGGGGCAATGACTAATTCCTATAACGATATTCATAATTCCAAAGCAATTTTTATTATCGGTGCTAACCCGGCCGAGGCACATCCTGTTTCATTACAGCATATTTTCCGCGGTAAAGAGCGTGGTGCACCGGTTATCGTTGTTGATCCGCGTTTCAGCCGTACTGCTGCCCACGCCGATCAATTTATTCGTATTCGTAGCGGTTCTGATATCCCGTTTGTCTGGGGCATGCTCTGGCATATTTTTGAGAATGGCTGGGAAGATAAAAGCTTTATCGAACAGCGCGTTTACGGAATGGACGAAATCCGTAAGGAAGTCGCTAACTGGCCACCTGCTGAAGTTGAAAAGGTTTCCGGAGCCAAAGAAGCCGATGTTTATCAGGCGGCTAAAACCATGGCCGAACATCGTCCCGGCACTGTCATCTGGTGCATGGGCATAACCCAGCATACCGTTGGTAACAGCAATACCCGTGCTTTATGTATCCTGCAACTGGCGCTCGGTAATATGGGTGTTTCCGGTGGTGGGACCAATATTTTCCGTGGTCATGATAACGTTCAGGGTGCCACTGATTTTGGTGTGGTTTCTAATAGTCTTCCGGGTTATTACGGACTGGCTGAAGGTGCCTGGCAGCATTGGGCTCGTGTCTGGGATGTTGAGCTGGACTGGCTGAAACAAAAATTTGATCAGAGTAAATACGAAGAAATCGATGGCACGGCAGTGTCACCAATGTATACCAACGGTATAACAGTCTCTCGCTGGATCGATGGGGTGTTGGAAAACAAAGATAACATCGATCAGAATGATGCCATTAAAGCCATGGTGTTATGGGGACACGCACCCAACAGTCAGACGCGTGGCCCTGAAATGAAAAAAGCCATGGAAAAACTGGATCTGCTGGTAGTGGTTGATCCGTATCCTACTGTTTCAGCGGTAATGAACGATCGTACCGACGGTGTATACCTGTTACCGGCTGCAACACAGTTTGAAACTTATGGTTCATTGACGTCATCAAACCGCTCAGTGCAATGGCGTTTCCAGATTATCAAACCGCTGTTTGAGTCTTTGCCTGATCATACGATCATGTATAAATTCGCCAAAAAATTCGGTTTTGAAAAAGAGCTTTGTAATCAGATTACCGTGAATGGTGAAGAGCCATTAATTGAAGATATCACCCGTGAATACAACAGAGGCATGTGGGCAGTTGGGTACACCGGTCAATCACCAGAACGTCTCAAACTGCAATCGGAAAACCTGCATACCTTCAATACCACCACTTTGAAAGCTGAAGGCGGACCCTGTGATGGTGAGATTTATGGTCTTCCATGGCCATGCTGGGGACCACCGGAAATGAAACATCCTGGCAGCCATATTCTGTATGACAACTCGACACCGGTAGCAGAGGGTGGTGGTCCATTCCGTGCCCGCTTTGGTGTGGAACGTGATGGCGTTAATCTGTTATCCGAAGAAGGTTCCAGTACTGTGGGCGCTGAGCTTACCGATGGTTACCCTGAATTTACCGATGCGATGCTCAAAGAGCTGGGCTGGTGGGATGACCTGACCGCTGAGGAAAAAGCTGAAGCTGAGGGTAGAAACTGGAAAACTGATTTATCCGGTGGTATTCAGCGTGTAGCGATCAAACATGGCTGTGCACCCTATGGAAATGCCAAAGCGCGTGCCATCGTCTGGCAGTTCCCGGATCCAGTACCGATTCACCGCGAACCGCTTTATACAACACGTCGTGATTTGGTAGAGAAATATCCTACTTACGAAGATCGCCGCAGCTTCTATCGTCTGCCGACTCGCTATGGATCAATTCAAGCGACGGATTTTAGCAAAGACTTCCCATTGATTATGACCAGTGGTCGTTTGGTTGAATACGAAGGTGGTGGTGAAGAAACCCGCTCCAATCCATGGCTGGCTGAATTGCAGCAGGATATGTTTATTGAAATCAACCCGGTTGATGCGAACAATGCAGGTATCAGAAATGGTGAACAGGTTTGGGTCGATGGACCTGAAGGTGGCTCCATTAAAGTAATGGCCATGGTGACTGAACGTGTTGAACGGGGCGTTGTGTTTATGCCGTTCCACTTTGGTGGTCATTATCAGGGCAAGGATTTGATTGATAACTATCCTGAAGGCACTGTGCCACATGTTCGAGGTGAATCGTGTAACACCGTATTCACGTATGGTTATGACTCCGTAACGGCAATGCAGGAAACCAAAGTTTCTCTCTGTCGTGTCCGTGCTGCCTAATTAAGGGGATTGCTAAATGGCTCGAATGAAGTTTTTGTGTGATGCCGAGCGTTGTATTGAATGCAATGCCTGTGTCACTGCCTGTAAAAATGAACATGAAGTACCCTGGGGAATTAATCGTCGTCGTGTCGTCACCATTGATGATGGTATTCCAGGTGAAAAATCTATCTCAGTCGCCTGCATGCATTGTACCGATGCACCTTGTCAGGCGGTCTGTCCGGTTGATTGTTTCTACACCACCGATGATGGGGTGGTATTGCATGACAAAGATATCTGCATCGGCTGTGGTTACTGCTTTTATGCCTGCCCGTTTGGCGCTCCGCAATATCCACAGGAAGGTGCCTTTGGTGCACGTGGCAAAATGGACAAATGTACTTTTTGTGCTGGTGGTCCTGAAGAAGATAATTCGGCTGAAGAAGTTGAAAAATATGGGCGTAATCGTTTAGCCGAAGGTAAATTACCATTGTGTGCTGAGATGTGTTCGACCAAAGCATTGATTGCTGGTGATGGTGATATCGTCGCTGATCTGTTCCGCAGCCGCGTTGTTCGTCGTGGTGGCCGTCCGGATAACTGGGGTTGGGCAACAGCCTACAAGGATTAATCATGAGACTGCTTGTTTTAATGCTTGGCGCCTTACTACTGACCGCTTGTTATGAATATACTGACGTAACCATGCATCAAGCTGGCGTGTATAAAGGTAGTGAGGACAATCATGCTCTATCAGCAGAAGAACGCGCAGAAATATTGAAGCAGCGTTTCAACAGCGTACAAACGGATCGCTAACGGAGAAGGCATGTCTGCAACTGCTGCTATGAATAATCGTAAAAAAACATCGCTCTGGGCGATGTTGATCATTGTGCTGGCAATCCTGATATTGCCGTTAACCGGTTATCTGTATGTCAGTATGACGGACCAACCGGCAGCAGATGAGCAGACCAACCCTCGTTCTGATACCTGGCGACAAGTGCGTGAAAATCAAGAAGGTTATAGCGCTGTTAAAGGTCAGGAAACCAATGAACTGATCCAGGGAGCAGGTCAAAACTGGCGTCAGCTGCGCAATGGTCCGATTGCGACCTATGGTGCATGGTTGCTCAGTGGTGTGCTGGTTATTCTTGCTGCATTTTATTTGTGGCGAGGCGAGATCAAATTAACCCATCCGCGTACCGGTAAAACGGTACAGCGCTGGACGTTGAACGAACGTCGCCTGCATTGGACAACAGCCACCTTATTTATCTTGCTGGCCATTACTGGGCTCAGTCTATTGTATGGGCGTTTCGCCTTGATTCCGCTGCTCGGATATCCGGGCTTTTCAGCCTACGCTACTGCAGCCAAATGGATACATAACGTGCTTGGCCCGGTATTCATGGTGGCGTTGTTTATTATCCTTATCAAATGGTTCAAAAATAATCTGTTTACCAAAGTTGATATTGAATGGTTTAAAGCCTTTGGCGGCATGGTAGGGGATAAACATCCTTCTGCAGGCAAGTTTAATGGTGGTGAAAAAGCCTGGTTCTGGACGTTGGCCACAGCAGGTGTGGCATTGTGTTTCTCAGGCCTGGTTTTGGATTTCCCCAATTTTGGACAGGAACGTGAAGTCATCATTGGCGCGCATCTGATCCATATCCTGACCGCGATGTTACTGATGGCATTTTCACTGGGCCATATCTATATCGGTACCCTCGGAACCGAAGGTGCTCTGGAAGGCATGACAACCGGTCATGTTGATGTTGCCTGGGCCGAACAGCATCACGACCTTTGGCTAAAAGAAGTCGAGGAACAACAGCAAAATACACCTCAGTAATTTGCGCAAATCAGATACCTGTTATCAGCCAACTCGCAAAAACGGGTTGGCTGTTGTTTTTTTGATGCCTTAGAAAAAAATTTTTCATGATCCATATTGGATCATTTTTCCTTTATGTAATGCACGAGAAACGTGCCGGCTCAGGCAATGTGCATTTATTTAGTGCATTTTTGAACTCTCGCAAAAGCTCCCCATCTTATCTTTAAACAAAAGCTTGATTTCGCTTTGATTTTTGCTCGTCATCAGGCTTCACATCAGCCGTTAGCCATGATAGTTTTGACTGGATTTTTATTATAAAAAGCCAAAGCAGGCTACGAAGTGAGAGAGGCAGTTCATGACCGAGCAAACCATCAATGCTCAAGCAATTGGAAAAAAGACCAAGCGATCACGTATTACCAGTAAAGGTAGACAGATTGAGCCGAAAGCACTGGCAGAAGTGCGTGAATTACTCGGTAATGCATCCAGACAAAAAGATTTACTGATAGAGCATCTACATAAAATCCAGGATTTCTACAAACATATCTCAGCAGCACATTTAGTCGCGCTGGCGTATGAAATGAAACTGTCTCGCGCTGAAGTCTATGAGGTTGCCACTTTTTACCATCATTTTGATGTGATTAAAGAAGGTGATGCTGTTCCAGCCGATTTAACCGTTCGCGTCTGTGACTCAATGAGTTGTGAAATGGCCGGAGCTGAAGACCTGATTGGTTCTCTTGAAACCGCCATGGGCGAAAAAGTCCGTGTTCAGCGGGTTCCCTGTATTGGTCGTTGTGATAAAGCACCGGTTGCAGTTGTAGGTATGCATCCTGTCGAATTCGCTGATGTTCAAAAAGTCGACAATCTGGTCGAGCAAGGTATCACCGAGCCGGAAACCCTTGCACCGATTTTGTTTGAGCAATACGTAGCTAACGGTGGTTATTCTATTTATCAACAATGTATGGCCGGCCAGCATAATGTCGATAAAGTGCTCGACATGATGGATGACTCAGGACTGCGTGGTCTAGGCGGCGCGGGGTTCCCGGTGGGTCGTAAATGGCGAATTGTTCGTGATCAACCTGCCCCAAGATTGATGGCCGTCAATATCGATGAAGGCGAGCCGGGTACATTTAAAGACAAATATTATCTGGATCGCGATCCCCACTGTTTTCTGGAAGGTATGCTGATTGCTGCCTGGGCCGTAGATATCAATGAAATTTATATTTATCTGCGTGATGAATATGCCGCCATCCGTGTGATGCTGGAACAGGAGCTTGCTAAATTGCGCTCCCACCCTCCGGTAACCAATCTGCCAACGATTCATTTACGTCGTGGTGCCGGTGCCTATATTTGTGGCGAAGAGTCGGCAATGATTGAGTCCATTGAAGGTAAACGTGGCATGCCACGCTTGCGACCACCATTTGTTGCTCAAGTGGGTTTATTCGGACGGCCGACACTTGAACATAATATGGAATCGCTCTATTGGGTTCGCGATATTCTTGAAAAAGGCCCAGAGTGTTTTACCGAACATGGACGTCACGGCCGTAAAGGTCTGCGTTCATTTTCCGTTAGTGGTCGTGTCAATAATCCGGGTGTGCATCTGGCACCTGCAGGTATCACCATGCGTGAACTGATTGATGAATATTGTGGCGGCATGCTCGAAGGGCATAAGTTTTATGGCTATTTCCCCGGCGGTGCATCAGGCGGGATTTTGCCCGCGTCGTTAGGTGATGTGCCATTGGATTTCGACACTTTGCATGAATATGGCAGTTTTATCGGTTCAGCTGCAGTGATCGTCTTTTCCGATAAAGACAGAGCACGCGATTTGGCTGTTAATGCTATGCGTTTCTTTGAGGATGAGTCCTGTGGCCAATGTACGCCATGTCGTGTCGGTACCGCCAAAGCGGTTACCTTAATGAAACAGTCTAAATGGGACGAACCATTGCTCGAAGAGTTGTCTCAAGTAATGGTAGATGCGTCGATTTGTGGTCTGGGGCAGGCTGCTCCAAATCCGCTGCGTAGCGTCGTCAAGTATTTCCCTGAGGAGTTGAAATAATGGCCACTCAATTACAAGATAGCGTTGAAATGGTCGAATTTACACTTAACGGCCAGAAAATCAGTGCCCGTGCCGATGAAACGATTTTAAAAATTGCCGAGCGCGAAGGCATTGAAATCCCGCATTTATGTTATTCCGAACGTGAAGGGCAGGATGGAAACTGCCGCTCATGCATGGTGGAAGTTGAAGGTGAGCGTGTTTTAGCACCTTCATGCTGCCGTTATCCCGGCAATGATATGAAAGTGCAGACAAATAGCGAACGTGCTTTGCATTCGCAAAAAATGGTACTGGAACTGCTCAAATCTGATGTTTCCGAAAAGCCGCATACCCTGCATTCCGAACTCGATTACTGGGCAGGTAAACTTAAAATCAGTACGCCAAGATTTCAGCCTCGCAAACAAGTTGCTCCTGATCTTTCGCATCCCGGTATTGCCGTCAATATGGATGCCTGTATCCAATGTACCCGTTGTGTTCGTGCCTGTCGTGATGAACAGAATAACGATGTAATTGGTCTGGCAATGCGCGGCAGCCACACCGAAATTGTCTTTGATCTTGACGACCCGATGGGGGAAAGCACCTGCGTCGCCTGTGGCGAATGTGTGCAGGCTTGCCCAACCGGTGCATTGATGCCTGCCAATGAAGTGGGCATGGTGGAACCGGACCGTCAGGTTGAATCGGTTTGTCCTTATTGTGGCGTGGGTTGTCAGCTTACCTACAATATTAAAGACGATAAAATTCTCTACGTTGAAGGCCGTGATGGCCCGGCGAACCATGGTCGTTTGTGTGTGAAAGGCCGTTATGGGTTTGATTATGTTCATCATCCACATCGCCTGACCAAACCGCTTATCCGCCGTGAAGGTGCACCGAAAACCGGTGAATTTACGATGGAACCCAACGATATCGACAAAATCTTCCGTGAAGCCACTTGGGAAGAGGCATTGGATATGGCCGCTCAGGGGTTTTTGAAGATCCGCGATCAAAAAGGCCCCAATGCATTAGCCGGTTTTGGCAGTGCCAAAGGCAGCAATGAAGAAGCTTATCTGTTCCAGAAACTAATTCGTACCGGCTTTAAAACCAATAATGTCGATCACTGTACGCGTCTTTGCCATGCCTCATCGGTTGTGGCCTTGCTTGAATGTCTCGGCTCAGGTGCCGTATCCAACCCGGTTGCAGACGTCGATAAAGCAGATGTAATTGTATTGATCGGTGCAAATCCGACAGTGAATCATCCGGTCGGTGCGACGTGGATGAAAAATGCGTTGCGTTCCGGCACCAAATTGATTCTGCTGGATCCACGTACTACTGAACTTTCTCGTGAAGCTACGCATCATCTGGCCTTTAAGCCAGGCAGTGACGTGCCAATGCTCAATGCCATCATGCATGTCATTGTCGAAGAGAATCTGGTCGATCAAAGCTTTGTTGCCGAGCGTACGCAAGGCTTCGAAGATATGAAAAAACACCTGCAGAAATATACGCCGGAATTGATGGAACCGATTTGTGGCATTCCTGCACAAACCTTAAGAGAAGTCGCGCGGCTCTATGCTAAAGCTGATGCGGCGATGATTCTGTGGGGCATGGGTGTTTCGCAACATGTTCATGGTACTGATAATGCCCGTTGCCTGATTTCACTGGCATTAATGACGGGTCAGATTGGCCGTCCGGGTACCGGTCTGCATCCACTGCGTGGACAGAATAATGTTCAGGGTGCATCAGATATGGGGCTTATCCCAATGCGTCTACCGGATTATTACAAAGTAACGGATGATGATGCCCGGCATAATCTTGAACAGTTATGGGGCTCGGAGATTGATTCAAAACCGGGGCTCACCGTTGTAGAAATCATGGATGCCATTCATGCCGGTAATTTGAACGGCCTGTATATCATGGGGGAAAACCCTGCGATGTCGGATCCGGATGCCAATCATGCCCGTGAGGCTTTGTCTGAGCTCGATATTCTGGTGGTACAGGATATCTTCCTGACCGAAACCGCCTATCTGGCAGATGTTATTTTGCCTGCATCAGGCTTCCCGGAAAAAACCGGTACCTTTACCAATACGGATCGATTGGTACAAATGGGACGTAAAGCGATTCCAATGCCGGGAGATGCCCGGCAGGATTTATGGATCATTCAGCAGATTGCCCAGAGAATGGGGCTGGATTGGCATTATGATGGCCCGAAAGAAGTCTTTGAAGAAATTCGTAAAGCGGTTCCATCCATGGGGGGAATCACCTGGGAACGTCTGGAACGTGAACATGGCGTGGTTTATCCCTGTGAACAGGAAGGTGATCCGGGTGAACCGATTATTTTCACCGATCGTTTCCCGACAACGGATGGGCGCGGTCTGTTTGTACCAGCGGATATTGTCGAACCGGATGAACGTCCTGATGAAGAATATCCGTACATCTTAATCACCGGCCGTATGCTGGAACATTGGCATACCGGTTCAATGACCCGTCGTTCCAATGTGCTGGATGCACTGGAACCTGAAGCGGTGGCCACCATTCATCCACTGACACTGGATGAAATGAATGTCAGACCGGGTGAGATGGTGACCTTATCAACCCGTCGCGGTGAAGTATCCGTGGTAGCAAGGGTTGATGAAGCGGTGCCGACCGGAGCGATATTTATGGCCTTCTGTTATTACGAAGCGGCGGTAAACAAACTCTCCAACGCCGCTCTGGATCCGGCAGCAAAAATTCCAGAGTTCAAATATTGCGCGGTGAAAGTCACGCCAGGTGGAGAACCCTTGAAGTTTCATAGCTACGGTGGTGGTCAAGCTGTTAATAAACTCAGGCCTTGATGCACTTTAGTGGCTGTTGTTCCGTGTAGCTGTGGTGGAAATGAAAGATCAACAGCGCCTTACATCACAAAAGGGCATGTTTTCATGCCCTTTTTTATGTCATAAGCGCGCATTCTTGCTAAGATAGCGGCGAATAATCTCTTGACGCAACAGGTCAAAAAAATAAATGAAAATCCTCATAAGTAACGACGACGGCTACATGGCAAAGGGTATCCGTACGCTGGCACGCTCGCTTGCCGGTCTGGGGGAAATCACAGTGGTTGCGCCAGATCGTAACCGCAGTGGTGCCAGTAACTCGCTGACATTGGAAAATCCCTTACGACTGGACCGGATGGAAGACGGTGTTTATCGCGTAGAAGGTACGCCGACAGACTGTGTACATCTGGCCATTACCGGTTTACTGGAAGATGAACCCGACATGGTGGTTTCAGGCATTAATGCAGGAGCCAATCTGGGTGATGATGTGCTGTATTCAGGCACCGTGGCTGCCGCAATGGAAGGACGATTTCTGGGATTGCCCGCGATTGCTATTTCGCTGGCAAGCTTCGAAGGCAAACACTACGAAACAGCAGGCTGGGTGGCCCAACAGTTAGTCGAAAGACTTAAATCTGTAGCATTACCCGCTGATACTATTCTGAATGTGAATGTGCCCGATCTGCCCATTGAAGAAATTATTGGTTTTGAAAGCACCCGTCTTGGTCATCGGCATAAAGCCGAACCCGTGATCAAAGAAATGGATCCGCGTGGCAGACCCATGTATTGGATTGGTCCCGCCGGAGCAGAGCAGGATGCGGGGCCCGGAACCGATTTTGATGCGATTCGCCGTGGTGCAGTATCGGTTACACCATTGCAAATTGATTTAACTCGATACGATGCGATTGATGGCGTCTCAAGATGGTTGGAAAGCACTTTGCCATGATCGCCGATCCACGTGGAATAGGAATGACCTCGCAAAGGACTCGGGATCGACTGATCCAGCGTCTGCAGGAGCGTGGTATCCAGAATATTCAACTGTTAACGGTAATGCGACAGTGTCCTCGGCATTTATTTGTCGACGAGGCTTTAGCCAGCAGAGCATACGAAGATACGGCATTGCCAATCGGCCTGGGCCAGACCATTTCGCAACCTTACATTGTGGCGCGAATGACCGAAATTCTGTTGCAGGGTGGCCCCAGAAACAAAGTATTGGAAATCGGCACTGGCTCTGGCTATCAGACGGCAGTGCTGTCTGCATTAGTGCCAAGAGTCTTCAGTGTTGAGCGTATTGCACCATTACTCAAGCAGGCGAGAGAACGTTTTTATCTGTTAAAGCTTAATAATATTCGCCTCAAACACAGTGATGGCAATTGGGGTTGGCCGGAAAATGGGCCCTATGACGGCATTATTGTCACCTGTGGTGCAGAACACATACCGCCCACATTGTTGGAACAACTTGCACCCGGTGGACGATTGGTCATTCCAGTCGGTGGCAGCAAGGGACAGATCCTGAAAGTGATAGATCGGGTCGGTGGTAAATTTGAAGAGACGGAATGGGACGCCGTCAGTTTTGTCCCGCTTTTAACTGGACAGATTGGATGAAATTATTTTCAGGGCTTTACGCAAAAGTCATGCAATGGGCCAGGCATAAACACGCCACCTATTGGCTGGCATTAGTCAGCTTTACCGAATCATCCTTTTTCCTGATACCACCCGATGTGATGCTGGCGCCAATGTCGCTGGCAAGACCTGATAAAGCCTGGTTTTATGCCGGATTAACCACGATAGCTTCCGTGTTAGGCGGTTTATTGGGCTACATTATTGGGGTGTTTGCTTTACAGATGGTTGAGCCCTTGATCATTCAGTTTGGCTATACTGAAGCCTATGAAACTGCCCAACAATGGTTTGCTGATTATGGTTTCTGGGCCATCTTTTTAGCGGGCTTTACACCGATACCGTACAAGATATTTACCATTGCTTCCGGTGCGGTGGGGATGCTGTTATTACCCTTTATTCTGGGTTCTTTGATTGGTCGTGGTATGCGGTTTTTCCTGGTCGCCGGTTTAATGAAATGGGGTGGTCAGCCGTTTGAAGAAAAATTACATCTGTGGGTGGATCGACTCGGCTGGATCACGGTCGGTCTGTTGGTTTTGGCTTATTTGATATTTGTCTGATATGAAACGGCTGTTCATTGTGCTGATGGTTACGTTGACTGCTTGCAGCGGTAACAATGCGTTAGCGCCGGTCGGCAGGGAAGATTCGGGTAGATATCAGCAACGTCCTGCCCCGACGCCAGCACCCAACAGCTATACCGTCAGAAAAGGCGATACGCTGTATTCCATCAGCTTCCGCTATGGCATGGATTATCGTGATGTTGCACGTATCAACGGCATTCGGCCGCCTTATACCATTTATGTCGGACAAAAAATCAAATTCGATGGTAAGCCGGTTACTACGGCATCCACCACCCGTCCGGGGACTGTAAAACCGAGCCCTGGCAGATCTTCATCACCCTCGGTCACACGTCCTTCAACCACCACTCAACCGTCACGGCCTTCAACCGCCACCCAAACACCGCAGGTGAAACCATCCACACCTAAACCAACATCATCACCAGCGTTGACCTCAGGCAGTGAAAGCCTTATCTGGCGTTGGCCGACTGAGGGCAGGGTGGTGTCGACATTTTCAGAATCTGCCGCGGGTCGAAAAGGGATTAATATTATCGGCAAACCCGGACAGCCGATTTTGGCAGCAGCGGATGGCAAGGTGGTCTACAGCGGTGATGGCTTGCCGCGCTATGGTAATCTGCTGATCATCAAACATAATGATGTCTATCTAAGTGCATATGCCCACAATGATACTTTGCTGGTGAAAGAGGGCGATACAGTGAAAAGTGGTCAGCGCATTGCCACACTGGGTCGGTCCGGTACCCAGGTCGAACAATTGCATTTCGAAATTCGTCGAAACGGTAAACCCGTCGATCCAATCCGCTTTCTGCCTAAACAATAAGCGGCATTATCCGTTACAATAACGGGTTTGCTGCGGCAGCTTTATCAACTAATTTCAATGAGGTACTAGCGTGGAACTCGGCGCGACGATGCAACGAATTAAAACTCTCCGTGATCGCAGTGACGATCTCAGGGGGTATCTTTGACTTCGATACTAAAGCAGAACGCTTAGTCGAAGTCACCCGTGAGCTGGAAGATCCCAATGTCTGGAATGATCCGGAAAACGCCCAAAAATTAGGCCAGGAACGCTCAAGCCTGGAGCGTATTGTCAAAACCCTGTCATCGCACAGTGAAGTTTTAGACGATGCCAAAGACCTGCTCGAACTCGCTGTAGAAGAAAACGACGAAGACACCTTTAATGCCGTCAACAATGATTTAGACGAGCTGGAAAAAGGTCTGGAAAAACTCGAATTCCAGCGCATGTTCTCCGGCAAGCTCGACGCCAACAGCGCCTATCTGGATATCCAATCCGGTTCTGGCGGTACCGAAGCACAGGACTGGGCCAATATTATTCTGCGCATGTATCTGCGTTGGGGCGAAGCCCAGGGCTACAAAGTCACGCTGATGGAAGTCTCCGAAGGTGAGGTTGCTGGTATCAAGAGCGCCACCGTGCGTTTTGAAGGCGAATACGCCTTTGGTATGTTGCGCACCGAAACCGGTGTTCATCGTCTGGTACGTAAATCACCATTTGATTCCGGTGCCCGTCGTCATACCTCATTTGCCTCGGTGTTTGTCTATCCGGAAGTGGATGACACTATCGAAATCGATATTAATCCGTCTGATTTACGTATTGATACCTACCGCTCTAGCGGTGCCGGTGGTCAGCACGTTAACACCACCGATTCAGCGGTACGTATTACCCACGTACCCACCAATACTGTAGTGCAATGTCAGATGGAACGCTCACAGCATAAAAACCGTGACCAGGCGATGAGCCAGTTACGCGCCAAACTGTATGAGCTGGAATTACAAAAGCAAAACGAAGTCAAACAAGCCGCCGAAGAATCCAAATCGGATATCGGCTGGGGCAGTCAAATCCGCTCCTATGTACTCGATCAATCACGCATCAAAGATTTACGTACCGGTGTCGAAACCGGAAACACGCAGGCTGTTCTGGATGGCGATCTGGATCAATTCATTGAAGCCTCACTCAAATCAGGTTTATAAGCGAATCCAACATGACCCAAGAAACAGAATTTGACGAAAACCGACTGATTGCCCAACGTCGTGAAAAACTGGCAACCATTCGCGAACAAGGCAATGCCTTTCCCAATGACTTCCGTCGTAATGTGATGAACGGCGAGTTGCAAACCGAATATGCCGAGTGGGATGGCGATCAACTCAAAGCCACACCGCGTCGCGTCGCAATCGCCGGTCGAATGATGACCAAACGGGTTATGGGGAAAGCCAGCTTTGCCACCGTGCGTGATATGTCCGGCGATATCCAGCTTTATGTCGCACGTGATGAATTACCAGAAGGCGTCTATCCCCAATTCAAAACCTGGGATAACGGCGATATCATCGCTGCCGAAGGCACCTTATTCCGTACCCAAAAGGGTGAATTGTCGGTACATGTTGAAAGCATCAAATTACTGACCAAATCACTGCGTCCATTACCAGAAAAATTCCACGGTCTGTCCGATATGGAAACACGCTATCGCCAGCGGTATGTTGATCTGATCATGAACGAAGCCAGCCGTGAAACCTTCCGGATTCGCACCAAAGTGATCGATGGCGTGCGTCGTTATCTGATGGACAAAGACTACCTCGAAGTCGAAACGCCAATGATGCAAGCTATTCCCGGCGGTGCCACAGCCAGACCGTTCACCACCTATCACAATGCATTAGATATGGATCTGTTCCTGCGTATCGCGCCGGAGCTGTATCTGAAACGACTGATTGTCGGCGGCTTTGAACGCGTGTTCGAAATCAACCGTAATTTCCGTAACGAAGGTCTGTCTACCCGCCATAATCCTGAATTCACTATGGTCGAGTTTTATCAGGCCTATGCAGATTTTAATGATCTGATGGATCTCACCGAAGATATGCTGCGTACTGTGACCCAGAATGTATTAGGCAGCAGCCAGATACATTATCAAGGTCTGGATATTGATTTTGCCCAGCCGTTTGATCGCATGACCGTTAAAGACTCGATCCTGCATTTCAACCCGGATCTGAAAGCCGAACAACTCGACAGCATCGAAGCCGCCACAGAAGTGGCCCAAGGCTTGGGTATTCCACTAAAAGACAGTTACGGACTAGGCAAAGTGCAAATCGAAATCTTCGAAAAAACCGTCGAACATCAACTGATGCAACCGACCTTTATCACCGCCTACCCAACCGAAGTCTCACCTTTGGCAAGACGCAGTGATAACGACCCGTTTGTCACCGATCGCTTTGAATTCTTCGTCGGTGGCCGTGAAATTGCCAATGGCTTTTCAGAGTTAAATGACGCCGAAGACCAGGCCGAACGTTTCAAAGCCCAGGTCGCAGAAAAAGATGCCGGTGATATCGAAGCCATGCACTACGACGCCGACTATATCCGTGCCCTGGAATACGGTATGCCACCAACAGCGGGTGAGGGAATTGGTATTGATCGGTTGGTGATGTTGTTGACCGATTCTCCGTCGATCAGAGACGTGTTACTGTTTCCGCATATGCGGCCAGAGTAGATCACTGGATAATTGATAAATAAAAAAACGGGCTTAATGGCCCGTTTTTTATGCGACATCGAAAGTGAAGCCGAGACATTTTTATCTTGTCACTTATTAAAAATCGGTCTATTGTCCACCCTAATGATCTTGAGAAGCTGGTCGTTCTAAGTGTCAGAATGATATTAAGTTTTTTGGGCTCTAGTGAGTTTTTACTCGTAGATAAGGAGGTCCAATGAAGCTTCAGCAAGTTCTCTCATCAATCAACCAGATTGAAAAATCCAAATTTATTACCTGTCTGGATAAGCTCTGTACCTCAGCAGAGAAATCAAACAAATCTATCTCCGAAGCCTTAAAGAAAGTTAACAAAGAAATCAAAGATGCTTCTGGTGTTGAAATAACCCAATTATTTAATGCGGTTTCCTCTGACTATAAATGTTCAATTCAATCACAGCTGGCAATGGCTGGAGCCTCAACCGGGTTATTAATAAATATATTAACAAGGGATGGTAATGCTGTTGCAAGAACATCATGGATTGAACAGCTATATTCAAAAGAGCAGGAACGTTTAGACAAACTATCTCAAGAATTAATAAACGAAATCGAAAAAGCCGACCAAGAAAATTATGATCATGCTCATCGATTGAGTATTTTTCGAAATTGTATTGAGGTCGCATACAAAAACGATTTACAAATTAATCGACAAGCAAATATTTCAGATGATGAACGAAGTATTCTGAATATTTTGGCACATGAATTAAAAATTTCTCAGGATGAAGCTGCTGCGATAGAACATCTTTCCGATCCCATTAAAGCCGGTAAAGAGACTGTTGAAGCATGCCTTCAGACTCTTCGAGAAATGGGCATAATTTTTATTAATCGACGGACTTCAGAAGTTCTAATTCCTGATGAAATCATTCTTGTATTGAATGAAATACAGAATAAAGAATTAGCAGATAAATACTTATTACGTATTTTCCGCTGTTTATCAGATGCTGAGTTATCTAACATCTTGAAAAGTTACGACAAGCGTATTCGTGGGATAACAAGGGCAGAGAAAATCAATACGATTTTACATGCTGGAATTAGTATCAGAGATATTCTCTCAGATGATTTATTCGACAAAGACGAAAATCAAAATCAGCGTAAAGAACGACTTAAAGAATTAATTAATGAGCTTGATATCCCAGCGGAAAGATTGGGTACTACTCTGGATGAGCGGATTAATATCATTATTGAAAGTTTAAGATCGGCTACAGAACGGGAATTTGATGCTATCAGTGCCACTAGTTATAAAGAATTATTCGAAGCATTAGAAAGTAATTTTAATAGTTTAAATAATGAGTCTAACGAAACATTTATTGAACGTCTCAGACGAGAGTTCGAACTGGAAGACAATGAAGAGCTTGATACAGAAAGATTACGCGCTCTTTCAATTACTCCTCACGATATTCTTTACCTCCTTTCCAATGAAGAAATAAAAAACCTTAGAGACAGCATGAAGCTGTCCAAGAAAGGTAATCCACGGGTTGTCATTCTGGAAGCTTTCGCCAGTGCAAATGATAAATTAATTGAAAACTTTGGTTTGCTTTCACGCCGTGATTTAGCTGGCTTAAGAGCGGCTGGGGTTGAAATTAATGAGTCCGAACTCGGCAGCAAATTTGAGGAAACCATAAAAGCAATATTAGAAAGTCTTGAGCTTAATGTTAACGAAGAGCTTAGAAAATCTTTAAATACAGCCAAAGATAAAGCCGACATTTTGATTTCACTCAGCGAAGATGACGTAATTGTTGGTGAAGCAAAATCATTTAAAAATGGAGATTACGCAAAATATTCCACCACTTCGAGACAGGTTAAAGCCTATGCCAACCGCTGTGAGAAGGAGGGGAAAAGAGTGGCACAAGTCCTTATTATTGCCCCGAGTTTTTCAGCGGATTTTATTGAATCAGCAGCAATGGACACGGATATTAATATTTCATTATTAACAGCGGATGGTTTAAAGCTGATTTATGACACATACAAAACGAAGCGGAAACCAAATTTTTCAGCAAAGTTACTTACAAAAGGTGGGTTATTAAAAGCTGAATTGATAGCGAAGAATTTGTGAAAATTAAATTATCTACTGCACCATTTATCTCTTTAATTATAGTTTGGCGGAATGTTTTTAACAGATTTTTATTTGTAATAAAAGGTTAAAAGTATGATTGTGGTTCCAAATTATTCGTGTTGGGGCATAAAAGATTCTGGAGAAGATATATCTCAAGATATATTGGATATTTTAAACGATGCTACTTCATTCATAATTGTAGGTGGGTACAATTTCACATTTAAAACTGCTGGTTATACTTTTTTTAATATACTAAGAAAAAAAGTATCTTATGGCATCCCAGTCTTAATGATAATCCCAACTAATTTAGCTGGGCCTTGGAGCAATCAACCAAAAATAATTAACTACTGCAACATGCATGGAATTGGAATCATACTAAATGGAAACAATCATTCAAAATGGTTATTGACGGAAAATGATTTGTACTATGGCTCTAGTAATTTTACTGAAACAAGCTGGAAGCAAAGAGTTGAAGTTGTAACGATACATAAACACTCGAATATTCAAAAAAACTGGAAATACTCGACTGTCTTAGATTTTCGTAAATTCGTTCAACGAGAAATCGTCCGTTTAAATAAAAGAAAGGCGATGAAAAATATTCCGGGTCTTATTACGCATACAATAACTGTATGGAAGAACATTAAACCACTAGTAAAAAAACTAAATCCATCTATCGAAAAAGTTATACAAACGCTCCAAAACTATCATCTAGTTGAACAGATGATTGAAGAGTTAACAGCAGAATGGTTTGCTTTCTATCCCTTGGAAATATTTGAGCAGATATATAAAATGAATAGCGATTTACTATTTAAGATAAATGGACTTTGTGAGTTCGCCTATTTTCATATTTATAATGAGTTCACAGAGATAGTTGAATTTGAAGATGTTGAGGTAATAAATGAATATAATTCTTTATATAATGACATCATAATTTCTATTGAAAATGATATTATAAATTTATCAGATAAGTCAGACAACATACTAAATATCAGCTCTAATTTCACCTCTAAAAATGATGAGTTAATTGAACTCATTAATAGTAGAATCACTATAGATGATACATAACAAATGGATGAAGTTGTAATTGAGACAAGGATTAGTCAATTTTGTTTAGTTTAAAAAATGGGGACACTTACCTTTAATTGATGTTTTATTGCTGTGCTGAAAATAGTCTGGCATGTATTCCTAAAACAAAGTTAAGTTGGCTGCCCCCCTTGACTCTCTGTTCGCTAACAAAACTGGAATTAACCTGCTCAAATGAGAGATGATAGCAACTTAGCGTTTTGGCGGGCAGTGCCTCCAATGAAATTGACATAAAACCAAGGCGGGAATATGCCAAAAGAGAGCTCTCTATCTAACAAAGTCAAAGAGTCAGTGGTAATTGAGAAATTCATTTTCCACATTGTTATCAAAGGCGAAGATGAGCCGCGAACAATGACAAGGGTCGATCTGGAGCCGAATCAACGGGAGTTCTTCTGTCAGCGAATAGCGGATTCTGCCGAAGGGACACAATTCAAGTTTCGAGAGAAAGACATGGGGACAGCGCTACGCTGCAAGCGAATCATCGAAAATCCTGATGAATACTTTCTCCCCGAATCAATTAGTCTCGCGACAGATTTCCAAGAAGAACACAAAGGCAATGTGACGGATGGTGCCTTCATTGTTGCATTTTTTAATATTGAAGTAGAGGAGCAAAGAGTGCCTATGATCGCTATGATCAAAATGGATCATAGCCGAGTTCTAGAGTACAAAATTAAGCAGGAAGCAGGTGGTTCTGTAGCCAAGATAAGTGAAATCCTGAACTCCTTTGTAGAGAGTAAAACTGCTGTTCAAAAATGCGCTATCGTTGATGTCGGGGATACATTCGACTGGGATGTTCTCGCATTTGAGAAGCGAAAAAAGGTAGGCATCGCTGACTATTTCAGAATTTTTCTTAAGGTCACAGAGGCTGACAATGCAAGCAATCTGACAAGGAAAGCCGTGAGCTCAACTTTCACTTGGGCACGTACTAACAGCCAAGATCTGGCTGAATTGCCACGCTACTACAAGGATAGGGCCATCGCATACTTAGAAATGCATGATCATTTTGACACCGAGACTTTTGTTAATGCGGTTGTGAAAGATGATGACGAGGAAAGAAAAGCTCGACTTATGAAAAGCCTACATGAAGAGCTTTCAGTCACTGGTGTAGCTGGGCAGAGATTCGCTCCAAGGCCCGCTTCAATTCTTGATGCAGATAAGAGAAATAAAATCGTAACGGATAAAAATGTCCAAGTTATCTGGTCGGGAGATGAGGAAGCCGCAGGCATTACAATCGGCGATCCTGATGAGAGTGGAATGATCGACATTCACATTAGAACAAAGTCAAACCCAAAAAACAGAGTCAAATGAAAGAAAAGAATCTGATTTTTAAGTTAAGAGACAAGATTTTTGACCTCTACGCAAAAGCTGTTTCATCTGAGGACGGCGTTGAAGACGTGTGCATGGATGGCGAGGAAAGTGTCGAGCTCTTAAAGTTGGCGTCAGAAATAATTTTTCTCGCCAAGAAGCTTGACGTACAGACATCCATTCGACTCGAAGTAGATGAAGAGTATACGGAAATCGATAATTTAGAGCCGTACCTCAATGAAACGTATCGGTTTTCGAAATGGCGTCTAAACATTAGCAAGCCCGTTTTATCAAAAGGGTTAAAAACTAAAGACGACGATCCGTCCATATTATTTTTCTTTGAAGAAAAAATATTCAAAGCTTGGCTTGACGCTTTGAACCCCTTGAAGAGCATTAATAACTTATTCGTTGAAAACCAATCCGTTTTAATATTCGTGGCTGGGCTCAAAGCTAGCTTTGGGGGGCCTAGACTTGCTGTGTTACCTCTTGATAGTACAGAAGTTATCGACAGCTGGTGGCCGTTTGAAAGTGAGTTACCCGAAGAGAAAACTCTCAGAGAGCACGTGCATTTAGTTCCATCTGAACCAATTAGCCTTTCTCCTCAGTCTTTTGAGCTCACATGGGGTGATTTTGGGTGCAGCTTAGCCAGCCCATTTCGTAGAATGTCCGGCATGTGTGCGGCAGCGGGCTTTTCTGACGTCATCTATGGCCAGGAAAAAATAGTTCTTAAAGGTGTCCGGCACCTACAGATCCCACTTCTGTATAAATCTGAAGAAGTGCCCGATAAAGATGCATTAACTTTAATACAAAGTGCCTTATCGTGGGTATACGAAGAAAGAGTCGATACAAGGAAAAGGCTTCTCTCAGATAGGTTATGTTTGGAGTCAGATAACGAAGCCAGTTTTCTCTCTTTATTGGTTCAACATTTGGAAGACTCGTTAAAACAATCAAAGGACCAATATCGATTTGTAATTCTAGATCGAAAAGATGAGTATGCTAAGGAGTTGCGAGATCTTTTAAAAGATTTAAGGCAACAAGCTGATTTATACGCAGAGAAAGTAAGAGGTTTAATAGCTGGGTTGCTCAGGGATACGCTTGCCGCTTTCGTGTTTGTTGCACTCTCGTTAAGCTCTCGGCTTGGTTCAAAGGTTGACGTTTTAATGTCTGACGCCGGTGTTCTTTTTTTTAAGGCATTAGCTATCTATTTTATCGTTTCTGCTTTGTTTCAGGCGACTTCTGCTGTAAGAGATATATGGCTTTCCGATAAAGAACTTGAAGAATGGTCTGAAGTAACTAGAGAGTATTTTTCTAGGAAAGAAATACACGAAAGAATCAATAAAGATTTGCGAGGACGACGTAACACTTTTTATTTTTATATGGTTCTTATTGTGCTTTCGTATTCAATCATGGCAGGTCTAAGTTGGAATATGTTATGTATCGCGCAATATTTTATTAATGTCGGCGGCACTAATTAGTAAAAGTGTATCAAGGGTTCAGCCAACTTGATTTGGTTTGATTCCGCGAATCAATGGGGTCAGAGTATTTGATTTTACTCTAAGCCACTATTTATGCAGCCGATGAAATCGTTATGTGAGACCTTTTAACGCCAGCTGAAAACGCTCAGTCACTATTTAAGATGGGAGCTTATTTACCATCGTGTCATGTTAATCTTGAATTCCATACTGTTCTTATCAGGTCTTACTGTGAATCGAATAAACCCAGCTAAGCTACATAACAGTAAATGGACGGCGGTGAATCCGATAAATCGAGAAAAGCATTTCCTGGTATCAGACATCGAGTTTGATGAAGATGGTTCAGTTATCTCATGCAAATTGGAAGCGATTATTTCTAAGAAGCTCTATTTAATCGACTGGACGGAATTAAAAAACCAAGAAAAATGGATTCAGGGTTGGAAATAGCTATTAGCAGTGGTGGAACCAAAAGGGGCAGAGTATTTGGTTTTGAGATACTTTACCCCTTGATCCCTTAAAAGCCGAGAATAAAACTGGGTTAAAAAATCAACGCAAAAAGGCCGATCACGACAAGCAATCCGATAATAAAAATAATCCCTGCTACACTGCCTAAAAATTTAAACATGAATATCTCCTCGTTGTTTTCAATGGATGTGGGCCGATTTTGTTTGGCTCACTAACAACTCATACTTGCATGCTTCTCAAATAGTGAGCGATAACATCAGTTAACTTGTACCTTCCACAACGAGTGAGGTGCTACTACTTTTTTACGGGCTGTTTGGCTAGATATAATCAAAAGAAATTAGTGGGACCAGTTTCTTATTAATAGTAATTTTTTAATTAGTAAAAATTACTTTTTTCATCCTGTGAAAACGCCTGGACGACCAAGACTGAATATCTGCATACGTGATTGTTTCTAGATATAAACTACAGATTATGTTTGTGGCAGAAGATGGTTATTTTTTTTAGTTTGGGCTTCTTTATGAAGCGCCAACAAAATATAGTTGTAGTCTACATTCATAGTGGGGAATAAATGTGATGAATGATATTGGTTCTAACGCTGATTACGCAGAAGAATCCTTTACACCTGAACAAATTAGCGAGTTGTCCGGTGACACGTTACTGGAGTTTGGCGCACCCTGGTGTGGTCACTGTCAGGCGGCAAGTTCGGCGATAAACGAAGCCGTATCTGAACATTCAGAACTGCGTCATCTAAAAATATATGATGGAAAGGGCAAACGACTGGGGCGTGCGTTCAAGGTAAAGCTTTGGCCGACGTTGATACTGCTGCACGATGGTCATGAAGTGGATCGTCTGGTGAGGCCATTACGTTCGGATGAAGTTCGCGAATTAATGTCGAAACTCAACTAAAAGCGGCTAATAGGTTAAGGCATCTGACGCCCTCAACGTTGTCGCTTCTAAGAACATTCCCTTTCGCTGCTCTTAAACGCAAAACCTTCGAAATCCCTTTTTGGAATAATCTTAAAGACCTGGAACAGCCGAATTGAAGTGGCTGGATATCGCGAAAAACTGACTTCAAATTTGATAAGTGACGGCAGCCTGGCAAGGCCATTAGCCTTGATGACCGATCGTTGCAATTCATAACACTTGTTAAAAAAGATCGGCATAATATTGCAGGCCAGTATTAGGCTCGGGTCCCTGACCCAGAATCAAGTCGCTTTAACCTTTGGAACATCGCATGAAACATATTGGATGGCTGCTTTTCGTCATGTACAGTTCGAACGCGCTGTCTGCTGGCGAAGTTGAAATCCCTTTGCTGGCTGAAACCGCGCATCTCCAGACAGCGATCAGTCGCGCCCTTGAATTCGATGAGAATGGCCAGAGCACCATTAGCAACGACCCATGTAACCGGGTTGAATTGTCCGATATGGTGGTGGTTACCGAAGATGCCCAATTGTCTGTCGGCATGGCCTTGACTGCCACGACAGGTGCTTATGTACTCGGTGCTTGTCGGGGCCCAAAACCGTGGCAGGGTCGTCTTGCGTTGAAACTGACCCCACAGGTGATGGCTTCGGGACTGGGCATAGAGTTTCTGCCTGATTCGATCGAGTTATCTCGCCCGGATAGCACCCCCGGCCTTTTGAGTAAACCGGTTCAGCTCATTGCCGATACACTGGTACTGCCGCGCATGAAGCGGGTGCAAATTGACCTGGCCGGGCCGCTGAACAGCCTTGATGGATTAATCGTGCAAATGATGGGGGCGGGGAGAGAGCAAGGTGGTGAGCAGTCCCTGCTTCAGCGAACTCATATTACCCGCCTTCAAACGGAAGAAACAGGCGTCAGAGCCTGGCTGGCGTTTCAGGTTCGCCCCCCTGAACCAGCCGAACAAGCAGTTGAACCAACATTTGACGACAGCGAGTTGGCTCAATGGCAAACGCTTGAAGATGAGTTAGATGGCTTTCTGACGACCATTATTTCGGCGCTGGCCTACTCGACGGAGTCTCGTGCCTTACGTCTGGAATTACTCGCCGTGCTGCTGGACGCGCGACACGCGATTGCTGAAGCGCTGACGGTCGATGATCCTGCATATGATCCGGTTCGAGAACTTTTCCTGACGACATGGGAGCGGTTGCGGCCACTGATGAGCGAACTGGAAGGCCTGAAGACACCGGGACTGGAAGTGGATTTCAAGCTTGCCGCGTTTATAGCTGGTGGTGACGCGCTGCGAGCACTTGACGCCCTCGGGCCGGAGTATGGTTTTGAAATTACCCGTGACGGACTGCGCCGGCTTGCCCGCTTGCTGCTCGCCGAAGCGGTGCCTCCGAGTTTTACACCTTTGCCATTGGAGGTTGATCCAGAGTTTCGTGATTTGTTTGGGTTTAATGCCAAAGACGAGGCCGTATTTACACCAGCAGAATTGACGGGACAAATCTCCGGTGGTTTTGGCTGGATAGGGTCTTGGCTGATGTCGAACGCTCATGCTGAAAGTATCCAACCAGCCGAGGCTCTAAAGGGGGTGGTCCCGCGACCGGATAACCTTAATGATTACCTTGAGCTGGTCGACAGCTTACTGGAGGAAGAAGCCAGTGCCTGGCTGGCTAAAAATGATAGCGTACCTGAGATGATGGCGGAGCGACTGGATCCTTTGGTTCGTGCCACAGCATGGAAAGAGTCCTGCTGGCGCCACCTCGTAATTTCGAGTGGCGAGCCTCAAGTGTTGCGTTCAGCCGGAGGGGCGGTGGGCATGATGCAGATCAACGGTCGGGTCTGGCGCAAGGTCTACGATCTGGACCGTCTCGTGGATGAGGTTGATTACAATGTGAACGCCGGTATCGATATTTTGACCCATTACATGCTTGATTATGCGATCCGTAAAGGCGAGCACGAACAGCCCGGCGGTGCTGACAATTTGGTAAAGGCAACCTACGCCGCTTATAACGGCGGTCCTGGGCAGTTGGCACGATACCGTCGCGAAGACACCTCCGCCCAATTGAAGGCCATCGACAATGCATTCTGGCAACATTACACAACCATCAAGGCCCATAAATGGCCGGACATCTCAAGCTGCTACTCGGTCGGTGGTTGACACCAGAGTTCAAGGTTTCAGTCAGATTGATTTTGCTTTTCTCAGAGCGGTGCCTTTACTGCAGTAAACTCTGAGCACCTTCAATCAATATAAAGCCCTGTTTACAGAGAACAGGGCTTTATGTCCTAGCATTTTATTGATTGATTATTTCTGTCTAAAGCTATCAAAACGTGCAATATGTTCTTCCAGATTTTGGTTGAGCATTTCTGCGTAGCGTTGAGTGAAGTATTCAATGGCGGCTTGTTTTTCGGCTTGTAGATTTTCTGCACTTTCAACCGAACGGGCGACGCTGAAGGCATTAAAGCGAGCGGCTGAAAACAGAATAGATGTATTGGCGTCGTCTACACTGCTGTCTGCTGCTTGTTGATTAGCAAGGGCAATGAATTCATCGACACGTTGTTGAAATGTTTTTGTTGGTGAATTTTCACTCATTCTTTCTCTCTCATTAATGTTATGGGTTTGAAATTTGATAGCAGTCCTGATGAGGTTGTTATTGGCTATGTAAGCCAATTGAACGCAACACATAATATCAGATAGAAAAACCTGAGCAGTTTTAGGTTCACTAAAGACAGTAAAACGCGAAAGAGTTTTTGGACTAGCACTCATCAATTAACTCGATCTTTACTCCTTAAGAGTCCTATATTAAATCATTAGACCGAATACGAACTATGCGTAAAACTGATAAAAAAATTGATAACGAACTTCGGCTAAAATTGACCGATGTATGTGAACAAGGATTAAAAGATATCGCTGGTTTCCAGTGGCTAACGCACTTGGTGAACTATGATGATTATCCAAATAGCTTAATGGTTGTTTGTGTATTTGATACCAACGAGAATTTGAAAAATTACCTCCAATCAGATGACAGCCAAGCATTGATATCTCTAATTGAAGCTGAATTTAAAACGATGGATATCAAGCTCAAACGCCTTGGTGATCATATCGCATACGATTCTGAAGAGAACTGTAATCAATACCACAATGGTAATTGGGCACTTAGGTTGGGTTAACCAATATCAATCAACTCTTACCTCTATTTATTAGACAAACAAGCAAGCATCAGTCACCAACTAATTTAAACAAGCGGCTGTAGTTTATACTGCACGGTATCTTTTACTGGATACGTTTGAGCGATAAAAACCGAATAATGAAAATACCAAAACAAATTCAGCCGCTTGTTGATGATGGCCTTGTGGATGAAGTGATTAGTCGCTTAATGAGCGGCAAAGAAGCCGATGTCTATGTCGTGAGATGTGGTGATGAAATACGCTGTGCCAAAGTCTATAAAGATGCGGTCAAGCGTAGCTTTAAAAAAGCCGTTCAATACCAGGAAGGACGAAAAGTACGCAATAGTCGCCGGGGCCGGGCGATGGAAAAAGGCTCTAAATTTGGTCGTCAGCAGCAGGAAGAAACCTGGCAGAATGCCGAAGTCGATGCCCTGTATTTGCTTGCCAGTGCCGGAGTGAGGGTACCTGAACCCTATGACTGCCTGAATGGCGTGTTATTGATGGAATTGATTACGGATGAGGAGGGTAATGTCGCGCCGCGCCTCAACGATGTCTCCATGTCTGCCGAGCAAGCCATCGAAGACCACATGATGGTCATGCATTCGGTGAAAAAAATGCTTTGTGCTGGCTTAGTCCATGGCGATTTGTCAGAGTTTAATGTTCTGGTCGATGCACATGGCCCGGTTATTATCGATCTGCCACAAGCGGTGAATGCGGTGGCCAATAATAATGCCCAAGCTATGTTAAGTCGTGATGTGCAAAATATGACCCGTTACTATGCTCAATTCGCACCCGAACTTCGTAAAACGCATTTCGACAAAGAAATATGGTCGCTCTTCGAAAATGGGGAATTACTACCTGATACAGAACTCACTGGTCTGTTTGAAGAAGATACTCAAGCCGCTGATGTGGATGGGGTGATGCTTGAAATCAAAGCGATCCTGGAAGAAGAACAAGAAAGGCAATTGTGGTTACGTGATAAGGATGATTAAGGTTTAACCGTATTATTTTTAGAAAAAATCAAGTTGGCTGATCCTCTGATTGCTTCCCATGCCGCTGAAAATAGTCCCGCGCAGCGCGGTTGACCTTAGGGGCGAGCAGCAGTGCGGAAATCATGGTCGGTATCGCCATGGTCGCATAGAGTCCGTCAATGAGGCCGATGATGGCCGGCAGACTGGTCACGCTGCCAAAAACCACCAGTGCGGCGTAAATCCAGACGTAATGGTGCTGATGTCGCGCCCCAATCAGAAAGCCCAGACACTTGCTGCCGTAATACCAGAAGGTAAAAATGGTGCTCAGCGACAGCAGCGCCACGACAACGGTAAGCAGATAGGCACCGATACCGGGGAAGGCGGTTTCAAATGCTTGTGATGTCAGGGTCACACCATCGATGTCGCCATCAACTTGCCAGCTACCGGTCACCAGAATGGCCAGAGCAGTACAGGTACATACCAACAGGGTATCGATAACTGGCCCCATCATAGCAACCAGACCCTCACGAATGGGTTCATTGGTACGTGCCGCACCATGGGCCATTGCCTCGGTACCAATTCCAGCTTCGTTGGAAAAAGCCCCGCGGCGCACGCCCATCAGAATGACGGTGCCAATAGCGCCCCCCGCGACGGCGTCACCGGAAAAGGCATCGCTAATAATCAGCTGAAAAGCGGCCGGAATTTCGCTGGCGAAACGCATCAACAGCAGGGCGGTCATCCCCAGATAAAGCAATACCATAACCGGTAGCATGCGTAACGTAACGCGGCCAACGCGTTGGATATGGCCTGTCGTCACCAACAATACCAGGGCGGCAATGAGTACCCCCATCACCAGATCAAATGTGAAATGGCTTTGTGACGTGGCCCAGCCGGCAGGTTCAGCCACCACTTCACGGACAATTTGCACCAACTGGTTAACCTGAAAGGCGGGCATGGTGCCCATCAGCCCGGCGACTGCAAACAGCACGGCCAGTGGCCACCAGCGTTTGCCCAGACCTTCGCGTACGACATACATGGGACCACCCTGAAGGTTGCCCTCACTGTCTTTGCCGCGAAACATTACACTCAGGGAGCAGGTATAAAACTTGGTGGCGACACCGATGATGGCTGTCACCCACATCCAGAAGATGGCGCCCGGGCCGCCCATGGTAATTGCCAGCGCTACACCGGCAATATTGCCCAGTCCCAGCGTCCCGGACAGGGCGGTGCTCAGCGCCTGAGTATGGGGTATATCACCTTCATCGCCTTCACGATCAAAACGTCCTGTCAGGATTTGTAAGGCATGTCTGAAATGGCGATAAGGCAGGCCACCCGAATACACCACAAAAAACAGCCCACCACCTACCAGCAATATAACCAGCGGCAGGCCCCACATAAAATTGGCGAAGGCGGTAAAAAGCGCTTCCATGTTGTTATCCTGATTGTGTTCAGGCTTTTACCCTAGCGCTTTGCCGGTACAGATTCAAAAGACATTCGACAAGAGTGGGGACGCTTCCCTTTAATTGGTTAATATTCTAGTCTATTGCTATGCTCGAAATAGCCGACATATATTTCAAAATTCCATACCTCATTACCCAGTTAGATAATTGACGTGATGATGTATTTTTTCTTGATGATGACAAGCAACGCTATTTAGAGTGCAACACTTACTCTTGTTAAAACATCAGGTAACGTTTTTTGGCATATTCCTTGATGGATAATAAAAGGGAATCTTCCCTTTTTCGACTGAGAATGAATATAAACAATGCTCTTAGATTATTCATTATGTATGCCTTAATTTCAGCGCATGTTATTTGAATGGCCAGAATATCTACAGGATAAAAATTATTATGGCGAGTTTGGATACTCAGCAGGGGATTATTGAAAACAGCAAGGTCACAATTGGACCATGTACCTATGGTTATGAGTACTTGCAAGTATTCGGCTCGGAAGGCGTTTCGTTGACAATAGGCAGTTTCTGTTCAATTGCAATGAAAACCACTATATTTCTTGGCTCAAACCATCGAACTGATTGGATCACTACCTTTCCATTTGGTCATCAAATGGCTGATGAGTTAGGAGGCCGGGAAATAAAAGGCCATCCGGCTAGTAATGGTGACGTCGTCATCGGCCATGATGTTTGGATTGGCTATGGCTCAACTATTGTATCTGGCGTAACAATTGGAAGCGGAGCTGTTATTGCTGCCAACGCTCACGTTGTTAAGGATGTTGCTCCCTATGAAATTGTCGGTGGAAACCCTGCAAAACACATTCGATATAGGTTCGATGAGGAAATAAGAGCGTTACTTTTGGAGTTAAGATGGTGGGATTTGCCTATCAGCGTAATTAAAGAGCTGAGCCAAACCTTATCTTCAGAGCCGACGGTTGATTTACTGAAGTCACTCGTTGCTTCGTTTAGAGCCTGATTATGTTTGATGTGCATTGCAATTTAAAACCTACTGTTCTGATATAAGGATGCTTTGGTTTGGCGAGAAATTAAGTGGCAGACATCTAACTTACTGGTTATGCGGGAGAAGTTTCTTTCTTTATCAACTTCATCTATTGTTTACTTTGCTTTATAAACGGGGTGAGGTCACTGGACGTCTAGTGGATTCCTTCATCCGAATAAATGCAACATAACGCATCAAAGGCGACGCTCATAACTCGCACGCTTTAATGCGAGTGTTATCAACCTCTATTAATGGAAGAGAGACCATGAGCATCATTGAAGCCTTTCCCAACGGAACGCCAATAGATAATCAAAACATCTTTGAAAGTATTTCCAGCCGCATGTCTGGTTTTTTGTATCGTTGCCGCATGGACAATGACTACACCATGCTGAACATGTTCGGCAATGTCCAGGAGCTGACCGGTTATAAACATCAGGAGTTAATTGGCAACAAACTTACTTCCTACGTGAATCTGATCCACGAGGAGGATGCACAGGCTGTCGATGATGCAGTGGCGGCAGCTATTGAAGAGCGTAAGAACTGGGATGTGGATTACCGCTTAAAATGCAAAACGGGTGACCCCATTTGGGTGAATGAAAAGGGCGGCCCGGTATTTGACGACAATAATCAAGTGGCGTTTCTTGAGGGGGTGGTGACCACGATACAAGCCAGGAAATTGCAGGAACTGGAGCGTCAATCCAGAATGGATGAAGTGGAAAGCCATAGCGCGGACATCATCAAGCAAACCCATACCATTTTGGATATGTTGAAAACCCTCCGCCTGCTTAGCTTGAATGCCAGTATTGAGGCCGCACGTGCTGGAGACGCGGGCCGAGGTTTTGCTGTAGTTGCATCCGAGGTAAAAAAACTGGCCGAGAACACGGGGCATGCCACTACCGAAATCACCCGATTAACCAAAGAGCTCGACGCACTGCTTAAGTAATTATTTATCCAGGCGACCAGATAAAGGCAAAGCCATAACATGCAACCCGAAGAAATTAAGGAAATTTTCGATCAGCAAGCTTCAGGCTACGATCAGCAATGGGCCAGAATGGCGTCCATCAATAATGGTTTATATTTTTTGCTGGAATCTGTTTTTGCGGGGTTAGCTGAAGATGCTCACATTCTTTGTGTGGGAGCTGGCACAGGCAAAGAGTTGATTCATCTTGCCAGGAAATTTCCCAGTTGGCAGTTTACGGCGGTAGAGCCTTCAGGTGCCATGCTTGCTGTCTGTCGTCAAAAGGTTGAAGAGGAAGGGATGACGAGTCGCTGTCATTTTCATGAAGGCTATCTTGACTCTTTACCTGACAAACAGCTTTATGACGCAGCAACCTGCTTTCTGGTTTCCCAGTTTATTCTGGATCAACAGCTGCGCACAAAGCTGTTTGGTGAAATTGCTCAAAGACTGAAACAGGGTGGAATATTGGCAAGTGCCGATTTAGCTTCACAATTAGGATCGGATGAGTATGAAGCCTTATTGCATACATGGATGACAATGATGGCGGGGGCTGGCATTACAGCTGAAAAACAAAACCAGATAAGAGATGCCTATGCCAAAGATGTAGCGGTTCTGCATCCCACCAAGGTCGCTGACATCATTAAATCAGCAGGTTTTTGTGTACCTGTGCAATTCTTTCAAGCAGGATTGATTCATGCATGGTTTGCCAAATTGCAAACGTAAAAACAACTAAAATAGCAGCGTCCTCTTATACAAAAGTCTGAGTAGAAACAGCTTCAGTCTGTAAGTAAATAAAATCAAGTTGCTAAACCATTCGGCTATCACATCTTCAGTTTTCATTTAGCGTCCTGGTTCACATTAATTGCAACATTCATAGAGTTGTCACAATAAATCACTATCTTCAGTCCCGATGTTCATTATCTGACTTGGAGGTAACGTGAAAAATACGCAAAAATTAGTACTCGCTTCAATACTGGCAGCTCTGTATAACGTGCCAGCAATGGCGGCAACCTGTATTCCTGGTGGCACGAGTGATTCACCGACGCTGATCTGCACCCCAACAGACAGCGGCAATATCAATGACAACAGAGACAACCTGTCAGTGACCGTTGAAAGCGGTGCACAGATTGTCCGTGCAACTGGACGTCCGGTGCAATTGGAAGGATCCAACCAGACGCTGAATAATCAGGGCCTGATTGAAAGTGGCGATGATGATGCGATTCGTGGCAAGGGTGTAAACCTGACAATCGACAATTCCGGCACTATACGTGGCGGTGACCGGGGTATCCGTCTTCAGGATGACGCCGATAATTTCACACTGATCAACCGTGAAACTGGAAAAATCTTCGCGGAAAACCAGGCCGTCAGATTGGACAATGATGCCGAACTGGAAAACGCACATATTACCAATTATGGCCTGATTCAAAGTACTGATGGTCGCGCCATTCAGAGCCGTGGACCAGGTGGCACTGTGATTAACTACGGTACGCTGCTTGGCGGTGAGGAAGTGATTGAAGCGAGAGAGAATTTCACGCTTGAAAATCACGGCACTATCGCGTTGAACGGGTTGTCATGGGATGCTGGCACGCAGACCTGGATGAATACAGGTGCCACTGACGATGAAGACGGTGTGCAATTTGCCAGCGGGGAAGCCAATAACTACGGCGTGATCCTCGGTAGCGATGATGGAATCGACATCGACGAGGGTAAGGTGCACAACCACGCCTCGGGCGTCATTGTCTCCACCGGATCGGCGAGTAATCCATTGGAAGGCGGTAATGGCATCGACGTAGATTCATTGTACGAGCCTACGCAAGGTGAGGTTCGCACTGCAGGTCCACTGACCATCGTAAACGAAGGCTATATCGAAGGCGTCCACGCGATTGGTACAGATGTGGCCAGCACCTCTGAGATCACCATTGAGAACAGCGGTACCTTGGTTGGCCGGTCAGGTACTGCAATCCAGTTTGCACCCAATCAGGGTAATAGTAGCTTGCAACTGAGTGGCAACAGCGAGATTATCGGTGATGTTATCTTTGGCGCTGGCGATGACATGCTGATTGTGGATGGGCTTACTTCAACTTCAGGTATGCTGAGTACCGGCATTTTTGATGGCGGCTTGGGAGAGAATAGTGTTTTCTTTAATGATTTTTCACTGTCTAATATTTTGTCATTTGATATCACCGACACGTTGATATACATGTCCTTCGGTATCGCGAGTGATGAACTGTTCTCAGGAAAATTCACTAACTTCTCATCATGGACATTTGGTGCTGATGGCTCTTTCTCGACAGAAGCGCTTGCAAGACAGTTTATGAATCCAAGTGCGGTGCCACTACCTGCGGCATTACCGCTTTTCGCTTTCGGCCTTTTCGGACTTTGGGCTGGCCGAGCACGTCTTTTGAAATAATCATCGACGTAGGGGCAACCCTCATTGCGTCGAGCCAATGTCTTTTGGATCAAAAGGGTCAGAGTCTGACACTGACCCTTTTGATTCAGCTGTTTTTACACCCGATTTAAGCTACGTTTTGCATTAGGATTTTATTGTCCTAGAAGTATCTGAACATCCACAGCCCCATCGCGATCATCATCAGGTTTTCGGTGAGCGATACAAATCCCAGTGGTACATTGCTGCCACCACCTACGCAGGCGCATTTGAGTTCGCGTTTGTCTATATACACTGCCTTGAGCACTGATACCGCGCCGACCGTGCCGATAAATAATGCGACAGGGATAGCCAACCACAGCATTGCTCCTGCCACCATGAGAACGCCTGCCAGCAATTCACCAAAAGGATACACATAGGAGTAGGGCACCACCCGACGTGCCAACAGGTCATAGTTGAGAAACATGGTTGAGAAGCTTTCAACATCCTGTAATTTGAGCAGCGCCAGAATGCTCATGCTAATGGCGATAAACAGCTCGGCAGTACGGATGCTCAGCAGACCTTCGCCCAACATCCAGCTTATCGCCAGAGCCAACAGGGCGGCAACGCCGAATACTGCCAATACAGGCTGATAACTGGTTTCGTCCTTGGCTTTTACCTTCTTGCCGAAGTGCTGCCGCAACGCGTCATATCCACCAATACGGGTTTCGTTGATAAATGTCTGGGGTGTCGTTTCCACATCATGCTGCTCTTTGAACGCATCGGTTTGTTCGCGTGAAGTCAGCCATTTATCTTCCACTTCATAACCTTCACGTTTAAGCAGATCCAGGGATTTCAGGCCAAACGGACAAACATGCTTGTCCATGACCATACGATAGAGCGTTGCTTGTTTTGTTGGATCAGATGACATCGAATTCTTCTCCTTGTTTTTATAAATGGCTTTATCTTTTGGGGGGCTTGCAGAGCGAAGAAGTTCCTTTCGCTACTTGCCCTTTACTATACGGTAAGACTTCTTTGATTGTTTTTTCAAATTAATACCATCCTGTCGGCTCTGATTTTATTAGCGATATTCACTGGAGGGATTAACGGATATCTGTTTCAGGATAGTTGGTTATTGTTTCAAAAGGGTATAGGTTAACTTTTACACAAGAATACTATTTGCGTATTTGGTCGTTAGCCAGGAGCTTTATTTTATATGTTGGCATTCTCAAATCCGGTTGGCTCAGGAACCCTTTGGTTCCACAATCTGACCACTGCCGAAGGTACACCCGTAGCCTATGATCCCCAGGCGCGGGCATTCCTGCCCATGCCGCCATTCTGTGCAAACCGTGAGATTATTGGTTGCAACTGGATAGCACCCGAAGAAGGTGCTTTTTGCCGGTCATGTGCGATGACTGCGTTGGCGCCGGATCCGGAAATTCCCAACGCTATCTCAAATTGGGCAGAAACCGAAGCAGCAAAACGCTGGGTACTCGATAACCTTGGCCGCTGGCACTGGTTCCGGCCGGAAGATCCCGGAACGCGGCCGGTTTTTCATATGCTTGCTGATGGACATACGCTTGCTGCTATGGGGCATGGCAATGGCGTCGTAACCATTAGCGTATCCGAGGCCGATCCAGTAGTGCGGGTTACCCGCAGAGAAGCCCTGGACGAGCCTTACCGAACGATGATCGGCCACATGCGCCATGAAATTGCACACATGCTTTGGTGGCGACTGAGCCTGCGTGAAGACTTTCTGCAGGCGTTTCGGGTGATGTTTGGTGATGAGCGAGAGGACTACACAGCGGCACTTCAGCGACATTACCAGCAAGGTGCACCACAAGACTGGGAGCTGTTTTACCTGACCAGCTACGCCTCGGCGCATCCTCACGAAGACTGGGCTGAAACGACGGCACATTTGTTACATCTGACAGATATTACCGACAGTTTTGTGGCAACTGGCCTAAGTTCTCCAGAACTGCCTCACCATAGCTGGGATCCCTATTCAGAGCCTGACTCTGTTTTGCTAATCAACGTTGCTACCGCCCTCGCGACACGCGTCAATCACATTAACCGCTCAATGGGGTTATCAGACGTCTATCCCTTTGTTCTATCGGAAACTGGCCGGCGCAAGCTTGCATTCGTACACGACTGGTTGCGACGCGGGGCTCAGGGGCGCTGATCTGCTGCTTTTTTGTCACGAATAGCAGGGATACCACCAAACCCTTTTGTCTTTTTGTGTTATGTTTGAACTGACAGTTAGTGGTCAGTTGTAATGAAGCCGACTAGCTCATTCTGAAATTAGGAAGCTGATAAAGCCTCCCTATCAATGATTTATTCAATCTCCTCTAAACAATACTGACAAGCTCAGTTCATTTTGTGTGCTTTTTCCAGTAAGGCTTCTCTGAGGAGGCTCAACAGGAGAATGTTCTATGTCGATTACCAGTGAAACTGAATTATCTGAAGAAGTATTATCCTGGCGCGATCCCAATATGGACTCCGTTCGCGGAACAGAAACCCCCAAAGATCCGAACAAAGGCTACATCGCACTGCTTGGCTGGAGTGTCAATGCAATAAAAGCTGCGCAGCAGTTTGACCGTCGCTATATCGTTGTTGCGCCTGAATGGGCTGCAGATTTTTGTACCGCTAACAACATACCTTTCATCTCATGGGATTTTATCCGTCTCAATGATAGGTCCCTGGAAATTGCCGAAAAACTGAAGGCGGAAGGAGTCGATGTAGCTATACCGTTATTCGAGGAAACCGTTGAATGGTCCGGTGCCATCAATTCTGTTCTGCTGAATAATCCGCGCATGTACGGTCAGTCTATTCTGTTCCGTGACAAGGCGTTGATGAAGCGTCGTGCTCAGCTTGGTGGTATTCGCGTGGGGATTTTCGAAGAAGCGCATGAGAAAGAAGATATTGTTCGCTTTATGAAACGCGTTAATCAGACGCTGCTCAAACTTGATGGTGATCCGGATGATCCGATTCACGTTAAGGCATTCGACAAGGCCGGTTGCCTCGGTCACCGAATGATCCGCACGATAGATGAAATCGATAACATTCCGGCCGAAGAGTACCCGTTGCTGATGGAAAGTCACCTGGATGGCTGGGAGTTTGCGGTTGAGGCCTGGATCCACGATGGCAAAATCCAATTCCTCAATATTTCTGAATATGTCACCTTGGGTTACTCTGTATTTGTACCGGCTACCGCGGAACTTGAAAGCTGGCGGAATGCGATCACCAAACAGATCGAATTGCTGATCAAAACCTTCGACATCCAGTTTGGCCTGATTCACCCTGAGTACTTCGTTACGGCTGATGGCGAAATGTACTTTGGCGAAGTTGCCTATCGTCCGCCCGGCTTTAAAGCTTTTGAGCTGATCGAGAGAGCCTACGGATTCAATGCTTATCAGGCTTCGATGCTGGTATTCGATCCGAAAAGCACCAAAGAGGAAGTGGCTGCATTCTTCCCCAAAGAAGTGGTCGATGCCAAGGGGTACGCTGGCTGCTTCGGCGTCTACCCACGCCGTCGTGTGGTCAGCAAGCTGGAAATGCCCAAAGAAACCATTGAGCATCCTTATTTTGAGTCACATGAACTGGTGGCACCGGCAGAAGAAACCGTTCCTGACCGGGCGGCTTTTGGTACGCATTGGGGCCTGATCTTCTTCTTTGGTGATGATCCCATCAAAATGCGCGATTTGCTAAAAGCGCAGGAGGAGTTGGACTTCTACGTCTAATTTCATATGCATAGCGACCTGCCTGCGAGGGTAGGTCGCTATGACTTTTTAGGGTTTGACGGTAAGTTGGGCTCTCCATTACAAAATAGCTGCTTTTCTAAGCAGAGGATAATTGTTTAAACTCAGGATTAACCTATAACAAACTTCACGGACGATATACGGTGCCTGCCCCTCAGTAAGCCGTTAGGCCTTTGATGGCAGTCAGATTCGATTAATCTACGCAGATCAAAACTGTGAGGAAGATTATGAATGAATCAACTAATCGTAAGACCGTTTCTCTTTCATCGATCAAATATTTGTTGACGCAGATCCTTATGGACCTCCGAGGTTTAATTTGGTGTGCGCTGCTGATATTTTCGTACCTTCCCACCGTTGCTTTTGCTTAAACTCCATGTCCTGGAATTCATGTGAAGATTCTCGATATCAGAAATAGCAAAGGAGCTGTCGCGTGCGCGCTTTTCGAGGCGCCAAATGGTTTCCCTACTGAGTTTCTGCGCTATGCAACCAATATTATGATGATAAAAATTCGGGATACAAAGGCACGTTGTGACTTTTTAGATATTCCGCCTGGAACGTATGCCTTGGCTGTTATTCATGATGAAAATATGGACGGCGAGCTTCGTACTAACTGGCTGGGGGTGCCCAAAGAAGGCTACGGTTTTTCAAACGATGCAAAAGCCTCAATGAGTGCGCCTTCATTTGAGGCTGCCAGTTTTACTTACGATGGCCAAAAACTGGATTTGACGATCAAGTTGAATTATTGAGCGATCGTTGAATAAATTCGACCAGAAAATGGATTGAGTTTAATCCTGTGAAAAACCAAGCTTCAGTAGCTGGTATCTTGATGCAGCCTTTGGCCGAAAACCTCAGGAAAGCAGTCGTTCGTTTCAGCAAACGACTGCTTTTGTTTTAAAACTGCAATGTAGGAGTTACCGGGTAGGTGTCGAATCTATTCGTCATTTCCCCAGAATTTCCACCACCTTCTCCGATGCTCTTCTTGTGATTTCTGGCCCTGCTCCGAACCTTTGCCTTGCTGCTTCCGTTCTTGTTCCATTGTACGTTGCCGATCCATGTCTTCCGGATCGTGTTCCCGCTTGCGTTCACGTGTTTGTTCACCTTCGCCGCCATATTGCTGCATCTGTTCTTGCTGCTTTTTGCCTTTACCGTCACCTTGCCCTTGCCCACCGGCAAAGTTAGTTGTCGAGAAAGCTGTTAAGGTCATCAGGGATAGAATTAAAATTAACTTTTTCATGACTTCATACCTCATAAAGATGGAATATGTATGACAGTTAACTTCCTGTTTACTGGATATTTAGTATATGGCTTGGAAATAAACTTACATTGAGCCAGATCAAAGATACGGTTTACAAAATTCTGTCCTAGGGCTAAAAAAAGTAAAAGGGGCGGAGTCAATTGAAAATTTAAGCAAAAAGCACAGATTATTTATGGATTAAAAGGTTTGTCTCCAGTTGCCACGTGCTTTATTCCATTTTGAGAGCTAGTATGCTCTGGTGTCATAAATTTTTATTTAATACTAGTTCGTTATGAAATTCATTCTGTTCTGTTGATTAACTGTTGTTCCTCATTTTGCTATTAATAGCTCAAAGTGCTTTGTAATCGGAGATTTGGATGGATACAGTCGATAAATTGTTTAATGGCAGCTTTATGCCCCATGGCCATTGTTTGCAATGGCTACCGGATCTCCTGTTCCTTCACGTCAGTGGTGATCTATTAACCTCTATTGCTTATTTTGTTATTCCTATTGCCCTTGTCTATTTAGTTAAAAAAAGAACTGATCTCGCTTTTAACTGGATATTTATTATGTTTGCCGCCTTTATTTTTCTGTGTGGTGTTACCCATCTCACTGGTTTAATAAATATCTGGCAGGGTTTTTATTACATTGAGGGGCTTGCTAAGTTTGCAACAGGTTTAGTCTCTATCCTGACCGCAGTTATGATTTGGCGATTAATACCAAAAGCCTTGGCTATTCCAAGCAATGATGAATTTCGAAATAAAAATGCAGCCTTACAGCAAGCTCAACGAGAGTTATTGGAATCCAACCAGTTACTCGAACGACGAGTGTTAGAACGTACCAAAGAGCTTGAACGCTTAACGACAACGGATCCGCTCACGGGTGTGATGAATCGTCGTGGGCTTATAGACAATTTGACAGCAGAAACTGATCGGGCAGAGCGTTACCATCACCACTTAAGTTTATTAATGGTCGACATGGATCACTTTAAAGACGTGAATGATAAATTTGGTCACCTTTCTGGCGATGCCGTTTTAATAGAAGTGGCCAATATTTTGTCTGATACCTGCAGAACCAGTGACTTTCTGGGCCGCTATGGTGGGGAAGAGTTTCTTTTGTTACTTCCCGAAACCGGTACTGAAGAAGCCAGTCAGCTTGCAGAACGTATCAGGGCCGCCATTGAACAGCATCGTTTTTGCCAGGATGATGGCGTCGATATCTCTCTGACATGCAGTATTGGCGTTACAGAGTTTCGAGTTAACCAAACCCAAACCAGCTTGCTTCAAAGCGTTGATCGCATGTTGTATAGCGCCAAAGAGTCCGGTAGAAACAGAGTAGTGGTAAATGATAACTCAGAAAGTTAACCGATAAATGAGCAGCTCTCTCAATCTGCCCAGACGTTCAATATTATTTCCGTCGGAAATAATATTGAGACGAAAACTGAATATAAATATTAAAAGTTTATTTACTTGATACCACTTATCTTATTGCCACATACTCAGTTCTTATCATGACAATAAAACCTTCAGAAAGAGTACTGAATCGCATTTGCCGCATTGCGCTAGCCTTGTTTTCGTTAGCCTTGGTTTGTAGTACCGCAATTCCTTTAATACATACCGATCAATGGTGGATACGAATATTCGATTTTCCTCGCGTACAAATTTCCGTATTGATGGGTTTGGCTTTAGCCGCCTATGTGGCTCTGAGTTTTTGGCGTCGGATGCGGATATGGGAATATGCGCTTGCTGCGATGGTCGTCCTGTCATTGATCTGGCAGCTTATAGCCATTGCTCCATACACCGCGTTTTATCCCAAGGAAATGTCTGAAAGCCGACAGGATAATGATTCCAATCGGATATCGTTACTGATTTATAACGTGCGTTACGATAATCGTGAAGTGAAAGCGCTGCTGAAACTGATACGTGATAACGATCCCGATATAATTTTATTAAGCGAAACGACCAAATGGTGGTTAGAACAACTGGAGGGTCTGGAAGACGACTATCCTTTTACATTATTCCAGCCGCAAGATAATCATTACGGTATGTTGCTTTTCTCCCGACAAGAGCTGGTGAATCCAGAGATCCGCTTTTTAATTGAGTCAGAAATTCCATCAATTCGCACCCAGGTTCGGCTTCCATCGGGAAAACTTGTAACCCTTTATGGTGTGCATCCACGACCTCCGGGTCTTGATCTTTCTGAAGAAGAGGAGGCTGAAGCGGATGGAGATGAACGCGCAGACTCCGATATGCGGGATGCCGAATTGATGTTGGTTGCCAAAGAGGTTAAAGAGTTAGGAGAGGTTCCGGTCATCGTGGCTGGCGATTTTAATGATGTGGCTTGGTCACATACCACACATCTTTTTCAGCGAACGGGTGGTTTACTCGATCCGCGTGTAGGGCGTGGCTTAATGAATACTTTTGATACCAGAAGTCGCCTGTTACGCTATCCACTGGATCATGCTTTCGCCTCAGAACATTTCCTTCTCGTTGAGCTACGACGTCTTCCCGATATCGGATCTGATCACTTTCCCCTATTTGTTGTGCTCGATTACGATCCTGATGCGTCCATTGAAAACGAAGAGCCCCAGTCTGATGCGGATGATGAACAAGAAGCTGAGGAGGCCATCGATAAAGGCAAGAATAGTGAATGAAAGAGTAGCCTTAAGACGTTCTTGAAAAGTTCAGTAACAGCAGATTTGATAGCTATCGTAGTCAGTCATACCAAAATCTGTGGGGATAGATGATGAAGCATGCAACTGCAATTGTTTTAGGGGCGACAGGCGCTGTGGGTAAGCAGTTAGTCAATCAATTAAGCCGACGAGAAGATGTCGTTAATATCATTTTGATTTCGCGTCGCGAATTAGACATATTGAGAGATTTTCCCGATGCGATTGCTTCAAAAATAAACAATCAGGTTGTGGACTTTGAACAGTTGGAACAACAGGTAACTCCCCTGATTCCGCCAAAATCTGTTGCTTTTATTGCATTGGGAACAACGCAAAAACAGGCGGGTAGTAAGGCGGCCTTTCGTCATATTGATCATGATTTGGTGATCGCGTTTGCACGAGCATGTAAATCTGCTGATGTTTGCAGACTCGGTGTTGTCACTGCACATGGGGCCAATGTGGATTCTGCTAGTTTTTATAATCATGTCAAAGGTGAGGTTGAGCGGGATATTAAATTACTGGGTTTACCTAGTGTGTTTTTTGCCCGTCCTTCACTACTGTTAGGCCGACCGGATGATGGTCGTTTTGCCGAGAAACTGGGTGAAAGTTTGCTCGCCCCCATATCCTCATTTATTCCCAAAGCTGTGCGTCCAATTTCAACAAAATGCGTGGCAGCGGCGATGATTAAAGCAGCCTACGATGCTGAAAATAAAAGCTCGTCTTTTGTGCTGTCGAATGCTGATATGCATCAGCTTCAGATTATTGAGTAATGGTTCGATCCTGCCAAAGATTGACCATTCAAAGGCGATCCTAATTTTAGAAACCCCTTCAATTTCGTGGTTGCTACATTAATAGTCAGAATATATGATCTGTATACGTTTCGTATATTAGGATCTGTTATGGGTATTGTGAAAATAAATGATGATTTGCATGAGGAAATTCGAAAGTCCAGCTCGGTTATGGTTCGTTCGATCAATGCTCAGGCTGAGTATTGGATAAAAATAGGTATGCTGGCCGAGGCCAACCCGAGTATGTCTTTTTCGGAAATTATCAGTGCCCAGATGAAACATGCCGACGTTGAAATAAAGAAAATTGTCGGTGGCTAGGGTAACACTCAAAACCACGGACGAATTGCAGGTGATGCGTGAAGCCGGAAGACTGCTCGCATCCGTTTTCAGCTATCTTGATAAGTATGTAACAGTTGGCATATCCACGATGGATATCAACAATCTGGTTGAACGATATATTGTTGATCAACTGGGTGCCCACCCTGCAAGTAAAGGGCAATATGGTTACCAGTATGTGCTCAATACCTCAGTCAATCATGTGGTTTGTCATGGTGTTCCTGCAGACAATCAGAAACTGAAGTCGGGTGATATCATCAATGTAGATATCACGCTGGAGAAAGGTGGCTATATCGCTGATTCCAGCAAAATGTATCTGATCGGTGAAGTCACACCACTGGCAATACGTTTAGTCGATAAAACCTACGAAGCGATGTGGCAGGGGATTCGGGCCGTGAAGCCAGGAGCGACCCTGGGCGATATTGGTTACGCGATTCAACATTATGCTGAGAAACATGGATATTCTGTGGTTCGTGAATACTGTGGTCACGGCATTGGTCGAGAAATGCACGAAGAACCTGCAGTTTTACATTTTGGTCAACCAGGAAATGGACTGGTATTACAGGAAGGAATGACCTTCACCATCGAGCCGATGATCAATCAGGGAAAGGCCAAGGTGAAACAAAAGAAAGATGGCTGGACCGTGGTAACCAGTGATAAAAAGTTATCTGCACAATGGGAACACACCATTGCGGTTACTTCGAATGGTTACGAAGTGCTTACGCTCAGGGAAGAGGAACGTAACTGACCTGCGGATCACCTGAACAACTCTCTAAAGGCTATTTAGAATGTTGCACAAATCGCTAATGTCATCCAACAAACATGTAAGTCCGGGCACGTTATTTGTGGTGCTGGCGGCAATGTGTTGGGGACTTGCAGGTGGGATTGGTGGCATCCTCACGGCAGAAGGCTGGAGCTCATTAGTGGTGTCTTTCTATCGAGGCATTATAGGACTTCTGTTCGTTTTCTTATGGCTGATATTACGTCCGAACAACAGCGGATTGGCAAATTGGCGATTATGGTTTTGGTCGGTTATTGCTGGGGCGGGCGTCGCTGGTAACTTCGCTTTTTATTTCAGGAGTATTGCCGAGGGAAGCGTTGCAGTTGCTGTAACGCTGATGTATTGCGCACCTGTGTTCGTTTTTCTAATTTCTTTTGCACTCAAACTTGAAAGAGCTTCTTTATTTAAATGGTGCGCCATGGCAATGGTCATTATGGGGGTGATGTTACTAACGGGGCTATATGATATTGATACCGATGATGTCACACCTGTCGCCGCTGGAGCCGGCCTGCTCTCCGGCCTTTCCTATGCGATATTCATTTTTGGTTTCAAATATGCAGTTCCACACGGTAGTCCGCAGGCAATTCTGTTTATAGCCTTTGGGGTTCTGGTCAGTATACTCATCGGGTTTGTAGATATTGAACAGACAGTGTCAGTATTGAGCTCACCAAATTGGTTTCTGTTTGTGCTGTTGGGAGTGCTTGGCGCAGGGATCTCATTCATTCTCTATATCGTCGGACTGAAATACACCGCGCCAACGTTGGTCGCTATTGTGGCAATGGTCGAACCGGTAACAGCATCTCTATTCGGGATAGTGGTGTTAGATGAAAACTTATCGGCACTGCAGTTTTTCGGTATGGGACTGATAATTGTGACTGTTACAGTGCTGAGCAGATATACAAGCTCGCAGAATGAGCCTTCTGAAACAGACGAGTAGCCAACTTAATTTAAACTCACATTTACGTTAAAACAGAAAAGAGATGGTGGGTTTATTAAGGACTTTGAATTTGCCTGGGCCTTTGAAATTAGCGGTGATAACACCAGGCCGTTACCAGCAATCGCCGTCAGAACATCTCTACTTTCCATGCTTCACCTTCGGTTGGGGAATGGTTTGCTCTCTGGAATTTAATAGGGATATTAGTTTTGCATTGGGGCGTTCTGAATGAGAGATACTAGCTATCCCAAAACGTTAAAGGGATAGATTGTTGTAATCTGATACTAACACTACACGTCTTTTGGGTGAAAAATGAATCGACAGCTTGGCAAAAAAGCGATTATTTCGCTGGTCCTATTGTGTATTGCTGTAGCAAGTATTGGTTGGTATTTAGCTTTATCCAATCAAAGCTTGTGCGGTGCCAGCACTGAAGACGCTATGGTGATGCTTTCCATTGGTTTGGGGCTGGGGTGTGTGCCGTTTATTCCCGGTACAGCAGGTGCTCTTGGGGGCGTTATACTCAGTTTATTGATTAGTCGACTTAGCACTATAAAACAGTTGGTGGTCATCGCTTTGCTGATTCTTGTCGCTATTCCAATAAGTGAACATGGTGAAAGATTTTTTGCTAGCAAAGATGCTTCAGTTATCGTAGCGGATGAACTGCTTACCTTTCCACTGGCAACTATTGGTCTTCCCGTTCATCAACATCCAGTAATGCTGGCCGGTATTTTTATGACTAACCGCATTGTTGACTGGACCAAGCCCCCACCGGCTCGGGCGGCTGAATCCATACCTGGAGGCGTGGGGATAGTGCTTGATGATGTGGTGGCAAGCTTGTGGACATTGCTTATATTCACTATTGGTTGGCGGTGGTATCGTCGACAATAAAAGACGGTTTTAGTATGGTTGAAAATAAAAACAGCCTATTTATTAAATTGTTTTTATATAATCAGAAAACAACATAAACATTAAAACGTTTAGCTTTACGCTATAAGGAAATTCAAAAGTGTTGAAGAATCGCTCTAATTATTCGCTTGCCGCTGTTGGCCTTATGGTGGCCTTAGGTACAATGACTGCTGCACATGCTCAGCCACAGGACTATGATTGGTCTGGAACATATATAGGTGGAAGTCTTGGGGCGGCTCATAGTCGTGCCTCATTTGATGCTTCAACTTCTGATGGTTTTCCGGGGTCTTATTTTACGACGCCCGATCCTGAGCAAATTGCCGAAGCGGCTGATAAAAGTGCTTCGCAATCCGAGCTAAGTGCGGGTTTGTTCGGGGGCTATGGTCAGCAATTTGATCGTTTATATCTCGGGGTGGAGGCTGGCGTGAACAGTTTAAGCTTTGATGACTCCTCTTCATCAGGCGGCATTTATGAGTCAGCTCCAATAGCGACCTATAACAATAAAATCTCCGTGAAGGCTGACTGGCAAGCATCACTTCGTGCTCGTGTAGGTTGGGCCGAGAAACGCTGGCTTGCCTACCTTACCGGTGGTGTAGCAGCGACTAAAATCAGAATGGATGCAACATTTTCTGATGACTTGTCCGGGACAGGCGCTTTTGGTCGTGATTCAGATAATGAAACCAAACTAGGATGGGTTATCGGTCTGGGTGGGGAATATGCTCTTAGCGAAAGTTGGACAATTCGAGGAGAGTATCTCTACGCGGATTATGGAAAAGCTGATACAACAGCATTGGTAACCAATCCAGCTTTTCCGACGCTTGCGAATGACTTGAAAAGCTCTGTCGAACTTAAAACCCAGATTCTTTCAGTGGGTGTTTCTTATCGTTTCTGATGGTTTGGTAGCTCAGCCTTTGACAGCATAGAATGCCTTGAGGACTCTTTAACAAGCGCTAAGCCCATTATTTCGGTTAGTTATTTACAGGAATGCGTCGGATTCAAACTGTAAATATCGGATGCTATGGCACAAAATGTGAGAAACTCCTTTTATTGCCCGAAGTAAATTGTTGGCATCTTCCTCCCTTTTTTCCTACCCGAACGTGAGCCCAAATATGCAGATGAATAATGCGATTAGCTGATTTTATCCGAGCAGAAATAGAGCCGATTCTGCAGGATTGGGAAGCGTTTGCCAAAACACTGCTGAGTGGCAAACATATGAGCAAATCTGGGCTGCGTGATCATGCCAGAGATATGCTGTTGGCGATTGCAGACGATCTTGATACCCCACAGAGCGAAACAGAACAGACTGCCAAATCGAAAGGGCATGAACCTGAAGATGAAGGAGAATCTTGGGCAGAAGTGCATGGTGGTGACCGCCATATCAGCGGTTTCAGCGTGATGGAGACGGTTTCAGAGTTCAGGGCGCTTCGGGCCAGTGTGGTTTCACAGTGGACTAAAGCATATAAAACTACTCAAAACCATGATCTCGAAGATCTCACCCGGTTTCATGAAGCGATTGACCAGGCCGTTGCTGAGTCCCTCGAACATTATGCTACTGCAAAAGAGATGGAAACCCGATTATTTGGTGCCATTCTGTTAGCATCGCCTGATCCGATTTATGTGCTCGATCTCGGAGGCAAATTTATCTATGCAAACAAAGCCACCGCGGATCTTTTCGCGTTGGCACCAAAGGAGATCATTGGCAAATCTACTTTTGATCTTGGGTTTCCGTTTGCATCTGATTTTCAGCACAATTTGGAAAAGGTGATAGCGGATCAGTCAACCTATCGTGGAAAGTTTGTGCATAGGTTTAGCTCTGGTCATGGTGAAAGATTTGAGTATCTTCTGGCACCCGTACTGGATGAACAACAAAATACTGAAGCCACTGTATGCATTGCCCGGGATATCACCGAACAAGCGCTGGCTGAAGAAAAAATATGGCACAACGCTCATCATGACTTACTAACCGGGTTGCCCAATCGACGTCTTTTTCTGGATCGTCTGGAACAAGAGGTCAAACATGCAAAGCGTAGCAAAATTCCCTTAGCTGTACTGTTTATGGATCTTGATGGCTTTAAAGAGGTAAACGACACACTTGGTCACGAAGCGGGAGACCGCGTATTAGAGCTTGTTGCAGAGCGGCTGATTAAATGTGTCCGAGAGGAAGATACCGTGGCCCGGCTGGGTGGAGATGAATTTACCGTCATTCTCACCGGTGCTCAGCAGCAAAAAGATATTGAGCTGGTGGCGCAATCGATAATTGACGCGATTGCTGTGCCGTTTAGTCTTGTGCAAATGCCCGTTCAGATTTCTGCCAGCATAGGGATCTCAACATTTACTGATACGACGATTTCTTCGATTGCTATGCTGGAAGCCGCCGACCATGCCATGTATAAAGCCAAAAAATCCGGTTCAAACCGTATTTATTTTCACGAATAATTAGATTAAACAGACATATAATTGGACTAGATTTGTTGAGCTTATATGGCGACCACTGCTGATTTTGTATGAGTAAAAAACGCAAGAAAATAAAAAATGAATCGATAGTCGATAGCGATAATGTCTTGCTAAAACCAGCGGGAAAGGTGCTGGCAGAGCTGATTCTGGAAAAAGAAGCGGCGTTTCTTGCTTCCTGGATGCATTTTAAAACGGCAGAAAATGATCTGGATGCATTACATAATATGCGTGTTGATCTGCGACGATTACGGGTGTGGGTAAAACTGACACGCGATGAAGTTAAAACCAATCAAAAAGCTAATAAACAGCTCAAGGCCCTGGCAAAGGCGAGTAACCCCTTACGAGATCATGAAGTGATGCTTAGTTGGTTAGCTTTGGCAAAAAATCAGATTGGAGGGGTGTCCGCCCTCGATAACCTGATTGAATATGGCAAACAGGCTTATAAACAACAGTCAACGCAACTGATTTTTTCTACTAAGCAGTCACTTGCACCACAACCCAAACAAAAAATCAGTGTCGGTTTAGAGCAATGGCTTGAAAAAACCGTGGAGCAGCGTATTAAGTTGATTGATCAACTTTTACATACGGGGATGGGGGACGCTCACCTCGCGCGAATTGAAATCAAATATTTACGCTATCTGCTCGAACCCTTCAGTAGTAGCGTTAAAAACTCAAAAGAGCTGGTAAGCTGGTGCAAAGAGGTACAAGAAATATTGGGTGATTTTCACGATTTGCAGGTTTTTCGAAGCCACCTGCCGGATTTTGCTCGATGGGTCATCGACCATGAGTTGGTAGAAGTTACTTTATCATCTGGAAAACAGAGCAGAGCTATTACAAAGGTTTTTGCGAATGCTCGCGAATCAATAATTGCTCTATCCGGCTGGCAGGATCAGGAACTCTCTCGTCAATGGTTTAAATGGCTGGACCGGCGGGATAATTATCTACTTCTGCTACAAACGCTTCGAAAAAATCAAAATTCAACCCACTTGGTT
>TARA_R100000501_G_scaffold17783_2_pt1 | contig 68033 bp, 54 predicted proteins | sample TARA_R100000501 | Tara Oceans TARA_R100000501 (sample SAMEA2620120) | marine metagenome | biome: marine biome (ENVO:00000447); feature: mesopelagic zone (ENVO:00000213) & marine oxygen minimum zone (ENVO:01000065); material: "saline water (ENVO:00002010), including plankton... | reverse complement strand
CGATCAGAACATTCGACGACTGGGGTGATGCGGCGCCAGGCCATACCGAAGCCGATCTGGTGTCGCATAGCGGCCCTGTGGCGAGTGGTCGAGCCCGAGCTCTTCCTTGAGTTGCTGGTGCGCCTGCTCGCAGATCCATCTGGCCTTGATAGCCGATGCGCGCCTTTTAGGTGGGCGTCGGCGGGCAGGTTCGACAGATAGTACTTTTGCTCGCCGCTCGTGCGGCGTTCCCCACCAGCTAGACTTCCTGATCGCCGGGCATGGCCTGGACCCGCCCGTCCCTCATGCGATGCCTGTGACCATCGGCCACCCGGACACAGCACGTGGCAAATTTGCAGGTAAGCTTGCCTTTGGTCCCGCGCCGCCAACTGATCTGTTTTCATTTTTCTTCGGCCAGCATCTTCTCGGCAGAAACGGCCGTGCGATCCGGGACGTGATATCTGCGACGCCTGCCTGTTGCGGCTTCGGGAAAAACCAGTCCGGTAGCTGCCGATAGACATTCTGACGCCCCGACATGCCCATCGCCCAGAGCAAGCCACGTTCGCTCAGAGCCTGGCGGAAGGGCCCGCTCGAACCGTAGCCCGCATCGGCCAGGATGCAGCCGAACCGAGTGCCTGAGGCAATGACCCGATCAATCTCTTCGATTGCGATCTCCGGCTTTGTACGAGCGGCTTGACGCTCCTTCGGAACCCGCGCCCGCTTCATCCGTCCGGCATCCTGCGTCCAGCTCTCCGGCAAGAAGAGCCGTAGCCCCACCATCACCGGAACCTCGCCGGACGCCAGCGTCACCGAAACGAGGGACTGGCAGTTCGAGGTCTTGCCAAGCGAGGAGGCATATTGCGGGGCCACCCCGACCGAATGCCTGCCTTTCTTCGGCAAGGCTGTGTCGTCGATGACCAGATTCCCGCCTCGTCTCCCACCAGACGATCGGCTTCCTTCAGGAGAACGGCTTCGAGTGGCGCACTATCCCATACTCCGTCGGCGACGAAATGATGCAGTTGGTCATAGCCAAACTCGCAATCACGAGTCGCCATCGGCTGCACACTCTTGCGATCACCGGGACCGATCAATCCGGCGATATAGGCCGGACAAACCCGCATCCGCGTCTTATGCCGCAAAGCCGCCAGGAATGGCGCCAGCCAAACCTCAAAATCGCTGCGCCAATCCCTTGCCATCGCCAGCCTCCATAAAAGCTGGCTCCCTATGAATCAGGGAAATCCCCCCCGCGGGAATCCCAAAAATCAAATATCTGCCAAAGTAGTGCTAAGACATCAACAGCTAATATACGCGCATAAACCGCCGCTTCGGCGTACGCTCGGGCGGCGGATAGGAGGCCACTTTTTTCGAATTCTGGTTTCCGCGTTTAATCATCGCGGCGCCCGCTAAGGGGTTTAAGGGAGCGCTTTTTCGCGCAATTGGCTTAAAACTTAGCCGTCTTACTGAGGTGTTGGGTTGGACGGCTCCCAACACCTCAGTTAGCACTCATGAGATTTCGTATTAACCTGCGGTCTGCGGACCTCGCTTACTCATGATCGGGGTGGGTTGTATTTTCTATGATTACTGGTCATAGCTTTTGTTGATATTGCCTTTAATCTTGGCGAAGGGCGAAGGGCGAAGGGCGAAGCGCTGCAATTTACCTGTAGCTGTTTTTGGAAGGTTCGAGACAAATTCCATCACCCTAGGGTACTTATAGGGAGCGATCGTTTCTTTAACATAGTCCTGCAGGTCCTTTTGTAGCGCTGCGCTCTCCTGGAATGTATCTTTGAGAACTATGAATGCTTTAACCTTTGAACCACGTTCAGGGCAAGGAACGCCAATAACGGCACATTCTAGAACGGCTTCATGCGTCAACAGGGCGTTTTCTACTTCAGGGGCAGCAATGTTATACCCCGAAGAGATAATCATGTCGTCAGAGCGCGACACATACCAGAAATAGCCGTCTTCATCGAGGCGGAAGGTGTCGCCTGTGACGTTCCATCCTTTGATCACATAATTTGCCTGACGCGGGTCGGCGAGGTATCGGCACCCGACAGGTCCTTTAACCGCGAGCCGTCCCGTGCCGCTGGTCATCGGTTTATTCTGTTCATCCAAGATCACTGCCTTATACCCGGGCACGGCTTTCCCGGTGGAACCCGGCTTTATATCGTCGCCAGCTGCCGAAATGAAAATATGCATCATCTCGGTTGCGCCGATCCCGTTGATTAGTTTTAGACCGGTTGCATCGTGCCATGCGTGCCAGGTGGCTTCTGGCAAGTGCTCTCCTGCAGAAATGCAGGAGCGCAACGACTGAATGGCATTTTCAGGGACTGTCGCTGCGATCGACTTATACGCGGTGGGTGCGGTGGCAAGAATGGTCACGCCAAAGCGTTCGATAAGCTCCACCAAGGCTTTGGCACCTGGAACTTCCGAGGTCACCGCTGTACCGCCGAAACGCCAGGGAAAGATAAGTAGCATGCCCAAACCAAAGGTGAATGCGATGGGGGCGGTACAAGCCCAACGGTCATTCTCGTTGGGTTTTAGAATATGTCGGGCGAAAGTGTCCGCCGGCGCAAGAATATCCCGATGGAAATGAACGCAGCCCTTTGGATCTCCAGTAGTTCCAGAGGTGAAGCCAATAAGAGCTGGATCACCGGAGAAAGTAGCCACCGGCAAGAAACCTGGCGCGGTTTCGGTCACGAGCCGCTCGAGCCCGCCACCGCCGGCATCGCCATTGTAGGTTACTAGCGATTTCGTATATTCGCTTTTTACTGCCGCTGTCCGGAAATCTTCCGCGAAGCGCTCATCGACGATGGCATGGCTGATTCGGCCGCGTTGGAGGATGGGTACTATTTCACCGGGGCGCAGGATGGGCATTGTGGATACGACGATGCCCCCTGCCTTAAGAACACCCAACCAGGCTGCAAACATCATAGCCGTGTTGGGTCCCCGCAGCAAAACGCGGTTTCCAGGGACGAGCCCTTCTTTCTCCACCAGAAGACGGGCGATTCTGTCAGAAAGACCGCTCATCTCACCATAAGTCCAATTGCCAGCGTCGTTAGCCACAGCTATCCGTGCTGGGTCTACTGTATCAATAAGCTCTGCCGCGGCGTTGAGCTTATCGGGATATTGGAGCTCAGAAATAGTAAAGAGAAATTCGGGCTGCTCCTCAGGCGCAGGGAGCGCATCCCGTACGAAAGTGTCGAGATGTGCTGTTGTCATTATTCGGGTACCACCGCCGTTGTTTCGATTTCGATCCTGGCGGCCGGTTCCATCAGTCCTGCCACACAGACCACCGCCATTGGTGGGAAGTGGTTGCCGATCAGCTCCCGGTAGACGGCGCCGACTTCACGTGCCGCATTTATATATTCGTCGCGGTCCAGAATGTACCAGGTCATCCGGACGATGTGTTCCGGCTTCGCCCCGGCCTCGGCAAGTATGGCGAGGGTATTCTCGACTGTCTGCCGGAACTGTCCCACAAAATCTTCAGCTGCGAAGCGCTCTTCCTTGTTCCAGCCTATGACGCCCGCCGTAAAGACGAGGCGACCCGACGCGGCCATGCCATTTGCATAGCCCTTGGGCCGTACCCAACCCGGCGGCTGCAGGACCTGATGTGCGCTCATCGACCGTTCCCCTTGCAGACAGCCTGTAGAACATCGCGCCATTCCTGCGGCCAATTGGTCGATTTGGTTTTACTCATGTCGATAAGCACCTGCTTGTAATGAACCACGAACCGCGTCTCTCCGCCGGAGGTCACGGTGATGACAAACTCAACCGAACTGTTGCCGTATCCTTCCACCAGCAATTCGAAGTCGAGAATGTCGCCTAGCCTGCTGACGGCGGTAAATTGCGCGCGGACGTCAACGGTGGGTAGCCCCATGCCGAGTTCGAGATGAAGCCGACGGCGGGACACGCCCAGCACCTGCTCGCACCAATCTTCGATGACATGATCGCACAGCTCGAAATAGCGGGGATAATAGGCGATACCCGCCGGGTCGCAGTGGGAAAAGCGCAACGGCAAGGAGACTTGAAAGGATTGCTGTGAAGCCTCGCTCACGCTTTATATCCCGCCAGATGCTGGCGCGCGATGACGATCTTCTGAACCTCTGATGCGCCTTCGTAGATGCGCAGGGCGCGCACTTCGCGATATAGTTTTTCGACCATGGCCCCGCGTGTGACGCCAAGGCCGCCGAAGATCTGCACGGCCTTGTCGACAACGCTCTGGGCGCTTTCGGTCGCGTCTAGCTTCGCCATTGCAGCCTCGCGGCTGTTGCGCTGTTTTTTCACGTCACGCAGCCAGCCAGCACGATAGATGAGCAGCGCCGCGCTATCGACGTCCAGCGCCATATCGGCGAGCATTGTCTGAATGACGGCATTGTCGGCCAATACGCCGCTGCCGAGCCGTCGCTCGATCGCGCGCTCCGTTGCTTCGTCCAGCGCGCGTCGCGCAAACCCAAGTGCGGCGGCGCCCACCGTGGTACGGAATATGTCCAGCGTCGCCATGGCCTGGGCAAAGCCCCTGCCGCTCTCTCCCAGAAGGGCGTTTTGCGGCAATTGCATATCTGTGAATTCAAGCGTGGCCAGCGGATGCGGGGCAATGACATCGATCCGCTCCGTAACTGCCAGGCCGGGGGTGTCGGCGGGAACAAGGAAACAGGAAATGCCGCGTGCGCCGGGCGCTTCGCCCGTGCGGGCGAACAGGACGTAATAATCCGCGATCCCACCGTTGGAGATATAGGTCTTGGCACCGTTGATGCGGTACCCGCCGTCAGCCTCCTCAGCCGAAGTTTCCATCGATGCGACGTCGGACCCGGCCACGGGTTCGGTTAGTGCAAAGGCGGCGATTTTTCGTCCGGCGGCAACATCCGGCAGATATTCACGCTTCTGCTCGTCCGTGCCGAACAGGCTGATCGTCCCGGAACCCAGACCCTGCATGGCGAAGGCGAAATCGGCCAGTCCGGCATGGCGTGCCAGCGTTTCGCGGATCAGCGACAGCGAACGCACGTCGAGGGCATCGTGGATGCCGCCGTGCGAGGATGGCACGCAATATTGCAGCCATCCCCCCTTTCCGAGTGCGGCGACGAGGTCACGGCAGGCCCGGTCCGTATCGGTCTTGTCGATGTGTCCCAATTCGGCCTGGCACCAGTTTTCCAGGCGTTCGGCGAGCGCGACATGCTCGGCGCTGAAAAAGGGCCATTCGAGGAAGCTGCGGTCCACGGCTAATCTCCTTGAAAAACGGGATTTTTCTTCGCCGCAAAGGCCTCAAAGGCGCGCCGGAAATCTTCGGTTTTCATGCAAATCGCCTGCGCCTGCGCCTCCATCTCGATGGCGGTCTCCAGGCTGACGTTCCATTCCGTGTTCAACTGGGTCTTTGTGATGCCATGCGCGAATGTCGGCCCCTCGGCGATGGACCGCGCAAGGGCAAGTGCATCGTCCATAAGCGTATCCGACGCGACGAGGCGGTTGTAAAAGCCCCACCGCTCGCCCTCGTCCGCGCTCATGGACCGGCCGGTAAACAGCAAATCCGATGCGCGCGTCTGGCCGATGATCCTGGGCAGGATCGCGCAGGCACCCATGTCGCAACCGGCAAGACCAACCCGCGTGAACAGGAATGCCGTTTTCGCCTCTGGCGTAGCGAGACGGAGGTCGGATGCCATCGCCATGATCGCGCCGGCCCCCACGCAGATACCGTCCACCGCGGCGACGATCGGCTGCGGGCAGTTGCGCATTGCCTTGACCAGATCGCCCGTCATTCGCGTGAAGGCGAGAAGTTCAGGCATGGTCTGTTCAGTAAGGGGGCCGATAATTTCATGCACGTCGCCGCCGGAGCTGAAATTTCCGCCTGCTCCCGTAACGACCACGGCCTTAACGGTGGGTGTCGCGGTCAGTGCACGGAATGTATCGCGCAGCTCTGCATAGGAATCAAACGTTAGGGGATTCTTGCGCTCTGGCCGGTTCAGGGTCACCGTCGCGACGCCTGCGTCAAAGCTCCAGCGGAAATGTTCGGGCGTAAAATTTTCGGGGGTCACATGATCTCTCCACCGGCCACCATGATCGATTGTCCCGTCACCGACTGGGATGCGGGCAGGCACAGCCATAGTACGGCTGACGCTACCTCCTGAGGCATGATGAGCCGCTTTTGCGGGTTATGGGATGCGAGCGCTTTACGCGCTTCTTCTTCGCTGCGGCCTGTCTTGGCCGTGATGTTCTTGACGGCGTCTGCGACGATGTTGGTATCCGTAAAGCCGGGGCAGACCGCGTTGACCGTCACGTTCGTATTTGCCAGTTCCAGCGCGAGCGCGCGGGTAAGACCAATCGCGCCGTGTTTCGCCGCAACATAGGGCGCGGTGTAGCGATAACCCCGGTGGCCGGCCGTGGAGGCAATGGTCACGATCCGTCCCGCGTCCGCCTGCAGCAGGTCGGGCAGGGCGGTCTGGCTGCACGTAAACACGGCATCCAGATTGACCGCCATCGCATCGCGCCACTGCTGCTGGGTAACGGACGCAATCCCGGCGCTCATCGCCGCCCCGGCATTGTTGATCAGGATTGTGGCCGGGCCATGGGCATTCCGCGCCTGTGCGAATGCAGCCTCGACATCCTGGGGCTGGGTGACGTCCGCCTGGGCAAGGCAGGCACCGTTGATCTGTTCGCCCACCGAACGCAGCTTCTCCCGGTCTCGGCCGACGATGGTGATCGCGGCGCCCGCCTGTGCGAGTTCCAGCGCGATGGCGGCACCGATCCCGGAATTGCCTCCGGTGACAATGGCATGATGGCCAGAAAGAGAGGTCATGCTTTCAGCGCGGCTTCCTGCTCTGCGGCCCGCTGAAGATTGCGAGTCAGTTGGCTCTGACCGCCGGTATAGGGCTTCGGTACGAAAATGCCGCGATAATCCTGCTGGGCTGCAGCGCGCAGCGTCCAGCTGGACTCTATCAGATGCGGCCTGGCGAGGGCCACCAGATCGGCACGTCCCGCCGCGAGGATCGAATTCGCGTGGTCAGTCTCGTAAATGTTGCCGACTGCCATGGTCGTCAGGCGGCCTTCATTGCGGATCTGGTCCGCGAAAGGCGTCTGGAACATGCGGCCGTAAATAGGCTTGCAATCGGCCCAGGTTTGTCCCGCTGATACGTCGATCAGATCGGCGCCAGCTTCTGAGAAGGCGCGGGCGATCTCTACGGCCTCATCCGGTGTGACGCCCAAATCGCCCATCCAGTCGTTGGCCGATATGCGAACCGACATGGGTCGCTCGCCCGGCCATGCCGCGCGCATCGCCGTGAAAACTTCCAGCGGAAAGCGCAGGCGATTTTCGAGGCTACCGCCATATTCATCCTCTCGCTTATTATGCAGCGGGGTGATGAAAGACGAGAGCAGATAGCCGTGCGCCGCGTGCATCTCGACCATGTCGAAGCCTGCCTGAACCGCCATTTCGGTCGAAGCGACGAACTGGTCGCGCACCATGTCCATGTCTTTGCGGCTCATGGCCTGGGGAACCTGGTTTTCCGCAGCCCAAGGGACGGTCGACGATGACAGCAACGGCCAGCCCCCTGTTTCCAGCGGCACATCATACCCCTCCCAGCCGATTTTGGTCGAGCCCTTCGGCCCCGCATGACCCAGCTGTAGGCAGAATTTCGCCTTACTTTGTGCATGGGCAAAATCGACAATTCTGCGCCAGGCGTCGACATGTTCCGGTTCATACATGCCGGTGCAACCTGGCGTGATCCGTGCCTCCGGCGAGACGCAGGTCATCTCGGTATATATCAGGCCCGCGCCACCCATGGCGCGCGCGCCATAATGCACCAGATGGAAATCGTTGGGCAGGCCGTCCTCGGCTGAATACATGGCCATGGGAGAAACGACGATGCGGTTTTCCAGCTTCATTTCACGCAGCGAGAACGGCGCGAACATCGGTGCCGCAGGCTGCGTCACCTCTTCGCCACGGGCGCGAGATTGGAACCAGCATTCAACCGATTCCAGCCATTCCGGATCGCGCAGGCGCAGATTTTCATGGCTGACCCGTTGCGACCGGGTGAGCAGGGAATAGGCGAATTGCAGCGGATCGAAGTGAAGATAGCGATCCAGGGTCTCGAACCATTCTGTCGAGTTGCGTGCGCTGTTCTGAAGCTTCAGGACTTCCAGATTGCGCTCCTCCTGATATTCGTTGAGCGCGCTCTGCCGGTCGAGACCAGGGCGATGCAGCACCTCCGCCAATTTGATCGCGTCCTCCAGCGCCAGCTTCGTGCCCGATCCGATCGAGAAATGCGCCGTATGGGCCGCATCACCCAGCAGGATCAGATTTTCATAATGCCAGCGGTCGCAGATGATGCGATGGAAATTCAGCCACGCAGCAGATCCAACCAAATGCTTGGCATTGGTCATCAGGGCGTTGCCGTCGAGATATTTCGCAAAGATCTCCTCGCAGCGGGCGATGGACTCATCCTGGTTCATATTCTCGAAGCCGAGTTTTTCCCAGGTATCGGGTTCCATCTCCACGATGAAGGTCGAAAGGTTGTCATCGAAGCGATAGGCGTGTGCCCAGACCCAGCCTGCTTCCGTCTCCTCAAACGCAAAGGTGAAGGCGTCGAATACCTTGTGCGTGCCCAGCCAGATGAACTTGTTCTTGCGCACCTGATCGTCGACGCTGAAATGTTCTTCATAACGGTTGCGGATCGCGCTGTTCACGCCATCGGCCGCGATGACGAGATCATATCCCTTCCAGTCGGCGAGATCGGAACTCGCCTGGTGTCCGAAATGCAGATTTACGCCGAGCTCGCGGGCGCGTTCCTGCAGGATCTGCAGCAACCGCTTGCGGCCGATACCGATGAAGCCATGGCCGGACGATCTGATGCATTCGCCGCGAAGGTGAACGTCGATATCGTCCCAGTGGGTGAACTCATCGCGAATGCGTTCGCCGCTTATCGGGTCGTTCGCCAGCAGGTTTTCCACCGTCTGGTCGGAAAAAACCACACCCCAGCCGAATGTGTCGTCCGCCTGGTTCCGTTCAAACAGATCAATGACATGATTTGGATTTCGGAGCTTCGCTGAAATCGCAAAATATAAGCCCGCAGGCCCTCCGCCCAAACATGCAATCTGCATCTGTTGCCTCCAATTTGTTTTAGTCTTAAAATAAAATCTGAGCCTTGGCAAGATTGTCCAGATATTTGGGAGCAAACCGATGGAAAGCAAAATGAATGCATATGACTGGGAAGATGCGCTCGGGCTCGACTCCGGCCTCGAGGAAGTCGAACGCATGGTTTTCAAAACCGCGCAGGACTATGCGCAGGCCTCTCTCGCGCCGCGTGTAACTGACGCATATCTGAATGAAGAATTTGATCGAGAGATCATGCGTGAAATGGGCGAACTCGGTTTGCTGGGCGCCACGGTGCCAGAGGAATATGGCGGGGCAGGTTTGGGATATGTTTCCTACGGCCTGATCGCCCGTGCCGTCGAAGCGGTGGACAGCGGTTATCGTTCGGCCCTTTCCGTGCAGTCCTCGCTGGTGATGCATCCGATCAACGCCTATGGCTCCGAAGAGCAAAAGCAGCGTTGGTTGCCCGGTTTGGCAAGCGGAGAGCTGGTGGGCTGTTTCGGACTGACCGAGCCCGATGCCGGTTCGGATCCAGGCTCAATGAAAACGCGCGCGCAAAAAAGCGCTGGCGGCTATCGCCTGAATGGCGCGAAGATATGGATCACCAACGCGCCGATCGCGGATGTTTTTGTCGTCTGGGCCAAGTCCGAAGCGCATGACGGTCGTATCCGTGGCTTCCTGCTGGAAAAAGGCATGAATGGACTGTCCGCGCCCAAGATCCCGCAGAAATTGTCGTTGCGCGCCTCGATCACGGGCGAGGTCGTCATGGACGATGTCGAGGTTCCCGAGGAAAACCTGTTACCGAACGTTTCCGGACTATCGGGTCCGTTCGGCTGTCTGAACCGGGCACGCTATGGCATCGCCTGGGGCGCTATGGGCGCGGCGGAGGCCTGCTATCGCGCGGCACGCGGCTATACGCTGGAGCGTTTCCAGTTCGGCCGCGCACTCGCATCCAACCAGCTCGTGCAGCTGAAACTGGCCAATATGGCGACCGAGATCGCGCTGGGGCTGGAAGCGGCCTTGCGCGTCGGGCGCCGCATGGACGACGGTATTCTGGTCCCGGAAACAATCAGCATGATCAAGCGCAACAATGCTGGCAAGGCGCTCGACATCGCGCGCACGGCGCGCGACATGCATGGGGGAAATGGCATCAGCGCGGAATATCATGTCATGCGCCACGCGGCGAACCTCGAAACCGTGAACACATATGAAGGGACGCATGACGTTCATGCGCTAATCCTCGGGCGCGCGATTACGGGGATTCCGGCGTTTTAGCGTGAAATGAGCCCTGCGGGGGAGAGGAAGCCGCTTACCCTACCGGCCGTTGCCACGCTTAGCAGCCCGGGGGCGATGTAAGAGTGGCGGGAGCATTATTGCGACCGCCACCCCTAGGCGACGAGCCGCCTTTTCGAGGCTTCAAGAAGCTCCGGAATCTTGTCAGCCCCGACGGGCCTGCCAAAGTAGAATCCCTGACCCAGCGGGCATTTTTCCTCGATGAGCATGTGTGCCTGCTGTTTGTTTTCGATGCCTTCGGCCACGACGTCGATCTTCAGGCTGCGTGCCAGGTCGACTACGGCAGACACAATGGCCCGCACCTCCCTGTCGCTGGTCATCTTCTGGACGAAGGACCGATCGATCTTGACGACGTCAACCGGATAGTCCCGCAAATGGGTGAGCGAGGAGTGGCCGGTGCCGAAATCGTCCAGCGCAATTTTCACTCCTGCTTCATTGAGAAGCCTGAGCGCACCGGCCACGTAGTCCGCGCCCTGCTGCAGAAATACATGTTCGGTTATTTCTACCTCGACCATGGCTGCTGGAATCGAATATTCCTGCAGCCTGCCTAACAGGCGTTTTGCAAAGTCATCGCGCAGGAATTCGGCCGGTGCGGCATTGATCGCCACGAAGCCGACATCCAGTCCGCGATCAAGCCAGCCACGCAGGTCGCCAAAAACCTTGCGCTGCATGAGGTCCCCAATTTTCGTGGCGAGCTCGTAATCCTTGAACGCCTCGGAAACCGTGTCGGGAAACTGAAGGCCGCGAACGGCATGACGCCATCGCAGCAGCGCTTCCAACCCTGTGATCCGTCCGGTCTCCAGCTCGACCTTCTGTTGGTAATGAGGTTCGACCGACGTTTCTGAAAGCGCCACTCGCGCCATCCTCAGTTGCGAGGCCACGAGCTGCGCGTGTTCCCGCATGTGGCTATGGAACATCTGCGTGCCGCCGCGGCCACTGTCCTTCAGGGCGTAGAGGGCAATATCCGCATTTTTCAACAGCTCGTGCGCGTTGTCTGCGTCGGCTGGAAACACGGCGCCGCCAATGCTCGCCCCGGCCCTTAAATACCGGCTTTCAAAACGAACCGGTTGCTGCACGCGGCTCACCAGCTCTGCGCCGACGCGCAATGGATCCAGGTCTCCCTGGGGAGCTTCCAGGATGACGGCAAACTCGTCGCCGCCAAGCCTTGCGACGAAATCGTCAGGGCTGAGGGTTTCCCGGAGACGCCGGGCGAAGACAGTCAACAGGTGGTCGCCCGCCGCATGGCCCAGCGTGTCGTTGACATGTTTGAAATGGTCAAGATCTAGCAAAAGCAGGGCCATCTCTCCCCCCGACTGCATCGTGCGTATCGCTGCCGCATGCAGATGAGCCTCGAACGCCCGGCGGTTGGGCAGGTTCGTCAGGCTATCATGCTCGCTGGTCCATTTTAGCTGCTGTGCTGTCTGCCGCTGTACCGTGATGTCGCGGGCAATGGACAGAAGACGTCTGACCTTGCCTGCCTCGTCCTTGATCGGTGTGATGACGACGTCCAGCCATTTCGGATTGCCGGTCACGGTGGGGCAAAACCCGGTAAAGCGGGCGGATCGGTCGGAAAGGGCATCCTCGATGGCCTGTTGTACGAGGCCACGACCCTCCGGCGGCCAGAAGGAGTCCCACTTCTGCTCCAGCACTGATTCCATGGAGGCGAGGTCCATGGCGCGCATGCCGGGTTCATTTATGAACTCAATCGTGCCGTCCGGGAGAAGAATCTGAATGCAGTCTGCGCTCGCCTCAAGCACGCTTTGCTGCAGCGTCCGGCTTTCATATAGGGCGTTTTGAGCGCAAACCCGCTCGTGGATGTCCGTGCAGGTGCCGTACCATCGAACGCTTTTTCCGTTTGCGTCCTTTTGCTGCCAGGCGCGCCCGAGAACCCAGCGATATTCTCCGCTATGATGTCGCAGGCGATATTCTATTTCATATGGTGCGCCAGTGCGTAGGGAGTGACGCCATACGTCCCACGCGCGTTCCTGGTCGTCCGGATGAAACATGTTACTCCATCCTGCACCGTCGGTCGAACCCACCGGCATGCCGGTAAACTCATACCACAGGCCGCTATAATAGTCGTGATACCCGTCCGCGCGGGTAGACCACACCATTTGTGGAATATGATCCAGCGTATTTCTCAGTTGAGATTCGCGCTCTCTTAGCGCCTCTTCTGCCTGTTTGCGGCCATCGATATTACGGAAGAAGATTGTGATTCCGTCGTCTATTGGGGCTGCGTGAACGTCGTACCAATGATCGAGGCCGGGCAGGAATGCCTCGATCTGCCGAGGCTTACGTTCGCTCATCACCTCCCGATATGCGTCCCAGAAGGGAGTTTTTTCCAACTGCGGGAACGCATCCAATATGTGGCGTCCCACCAGATCTTCTGTTGAAGACAGTTCTTCCTGAGCTCTTTTGTTCAGATAGATCAGCTGCCAGTCAGAATTCAGGACGAAAACACAATCAGTCGTACTTTCAAGAACCTGCGCTAACCGGGCAGCGTAACCTAGGGCCTCCGACTGAGCTGCAGCACTCCTCTGCCGAAGCTTTTCTTCCTCGGTGACGTCCGCAATCATGCCCTCTAGATAAAGAGCTTCGCCATTCGCGCCAAAGACGGCCTGACCCTGCTCCCGTACCCAGCGTAATTCCCCGCTTTGATGACGCAGCCTATAGGTGACTGAGAAAGGCCACTTGTTCGCGACGGCGCTCGCTACCTGCGCTTCTACACCCGCCACGTCGTCGGGGTGCATCAGACGTTCCCAGCCGAGCGTTTTTATCGTCTCCAGGTCGAAACCTGTGAGTGCCTTCCCTCCTTCGCTGACGAAGGTCATTCGCCAGGGCGACGAGACCTCGCAACGATAGAAGGTGCCGGCGAGGATATCGAGTAACGACCAAAATTCTCGGCGGCTTTCCATAAGCGCGGTCGCCGCTTCGACTTTCGCCTGGCGCTGTTCCTCCATCAATTCATTCCGGCACACGGAGACTGTCTCCGAAAGATGATCATCCCGCTGTTGGGCGGCAGAGCGGCCGTGTTCTCGTCGTGCATTCTACGTTTTCCCCGAGATGCAGCTTCTATCTGCTTCGAGGTAAAAATCCGGTATACCTTTATCTGCGTCGAAGTACGGGCATTGGTGATAGCGAATACGCGCGCGTTGGCTGAATCTTTTCATCAACGAGACAAGACCTTAACCGAGATGCTACGATAGCGGCTACGAAATAAGGGCAGGACTGTTAGAACTCGAATGGGCCTCGTCAATATTTTATGTCGAAGAAGGCCGAGGTGGTCAGCGTACCTCAGGCTCGAATACTGCTGATCCTCTCTCGCGCGCCGTCTGCAATGGCTTGAAATCCCGTGAGATATGCATCGAACTCCGCATCGCTTACGCTTCTGCCGTCCAGGAACCTCTTCAAAGCCAGGCGCGGCGTGTTGCGGAAATTCAACCCTGCCACGCACGTTGTCGCAGATCGGATCCCCCGTTCCTGCAGGACATCGAAATGTTCAATTTGGTGGTTTCCGCTGGGATAGCAGAAATGGGTCAGGCGGCTATTCTCAATCCCTAAGCGTGCAAGGGCGTTCGCATTATCATCGAGTTCGCTGGGAAGGTCCTCCATATTATGCCGATGTGTGTGCAACTGGATGTCCATGCCCAGCGCGGCGACTCTTGCCAGCTCGTCCGGCGTCATAAGGTGAAATTGTCTCAGGCCGTGCCAATCGCCCGGAACGTCCGCGCCCTTACCGAAGCGCAAAAGAGCCGCTTCGCGCTGATTTCGGGGCAGGGACATCAAATCGGCGGGAACCGGTTGACCCGATACCGACGAGATGTAATCGGCGGCTACCTGGATGATCGGCGCGGGATTATCGATGTACCAGGTGGTGACGTAGACTGTTGACGGCAGCCGATACTGCGCCAGTATCTCCGCCATGCGCACGGTTGATGCACATCCGTCGTCGATGGTGATGACGGTTGCCCCTCTCGGCAGAGTGCCGGCGCCGAGGCGGCGCACCGCATCATCCAGTGAAAGAACCGGTCGACCAGAGCGCGCCAGATACTGCATTCGCGCCTCGAACTGCGCGACAGGCATGAACAGCCTGTCCCCATAACCGGGGCCGGGGGTCTCCCACAGGCCGTGGTAACAAAGGATGCGAAGGCCATTTCGTGTCAGATGATTGGATAGCTTGAAGAGGCCGCTCGCACGCAGCGCGCTGTAAATTGCGTCTTTAGCCATTTAGCGCACCGCAACACGGGTCTGCATGTGCGCGTTTCCCAGAGGGAAAGTAGATTAAAGTTGTGCCCTTATCGGCCGCGCGTCGAACGCGTCGAGCAATCAAGAACTTGTGATTTATATCCGATAAGTACTCGGCATAAAAGAAACTTAGAAAGTACAGAATAGGAATTCCATGTATTTGCTAAATGAGCAAATATTATATCAAGAAAATATCTGTCTTTCTGTCGTAACCATATCCAATTTGGATATATATTGAATGATCTGTCGAGTGGCCTGCCGCTCGCGCCCACGATGGGGGAGCCATCTACATCCGTTACGGGGGCCTGGCTGCGTTCCCGCAGGCCAATTGGGGAACCAACGACATCGCCAGCAGTAGGGTGAATGCGACCCTTGCACAGACCAGACGGGCGATCCGCGTATGCCGAAGCCGATAGTTCTGATCACCGGCGCCGCCGGCAATATCGGACGCACGCTGGCTGCTGCCTTCAAGGACGATTATCGCGTCGTCGGGCTGGATATGCAGGCCGGGGGCACGGACTATCCAATTCTGGAAGTCGATCTGACCAGCCAGACCAGCGTCGAAGAGGCAGTCCGGCGCGTGAGAGAAGAGCATGGCGCCCGCATAGCGAGCGTCATTCATCTGGCGGCGTTTTTTGATTTCAGCGGAGAGGACAAGCCGCAGTATCGTTCCGTCAACGTTGAGGGCAGCCGCAATCTGGTGCAGGCGCTTCAGGCGCTAGAGGTGGAGCAGTTCGTCTATTCCGGCACGATGCTGGTCCATGCTGCTACTCGGCCGGGGGAGCGCATCAGTGAGGATACTCCAATCGAGCCAGGTTGGGCCTATCCCAAGTCGAAGGCGGAGACAGAGGCGGCGATCCGCGCAGAGCGCGGCGACATACCCGTCGTCTTTCTGCACCTGGCCGGCATTTACGATGCGCAGACGTCAGTACCCACTTTCGCAAACCAGGTCGCGCGTATTTATGAGCGCGACCTACAGGGTCATTTCTATTCGGGAGATACCGACGCCGGGCAGTCAATGGTGCACCGCGACGACATGGTCGATGCATTTGTCCGCACTGTCGACCGGCGCGAGTCCTTCTCCGGAGAAACCGTTATCCTTGTCGGCGAGGAAAACGCGCTGGGCTATGCAGATCTGCAGGACAGACTTGGCCGCCTGATCCACGGAGAAGATGAATGGAAAACCCTTCGGCTGCCGGCGCCTCTCGCCGAGGCTGGAGCCTGGGCGCAGAACAAGGCCGAACCCGTCATTCCCGACGCCATCGACCATGGCGAAAAGCCATTCATCCAGCCTTTCATGACACGGATGGCGAGCGATCACTACGCGCTGGATATCACCCGTGCCCGCCAATTGCTCGGCTGGGAACCGAAGCACCGATTGGCAGATGAGCTTCCCGCGATCGTCGAGACGCTGAAGAGGGATCCCGCAGCCTGGTACGAGGCGAACAAGATTCTCGCCCCCGCCTTTGTCGATGAGACGGAGGCCGCTGGGCCGGACCCAGAGGCGCTGCGAAACCGTTACGAAGAATGGCGTCAGGCCGAACATGCCGGTTCACGGTGGGCGCATTTCGTCAACATTGCCCTAGGCTGCTGGATATTGGCGCAGCCGGTCATGATTGAAGTGAACGACCCGTGGCTATTCTGGTCGGAGGTTCTGCTGGGGGCGGCGCTGATCCTTTTTGCCAGCCTGTCTCTTTCGTGGCGCTTTACCTGGGCACGCTGGGCGTCGGCGGGGGTCGGCGCCGCAATCATGGCTGTGCCATTCCTGTTCTGGACGGAGAATCCGGCGTCCTACCTTTCCGACACGCTGGTCGGCGCCCTGGCATTTGGCCTGGCGGTTGGCACCCGGCCCGAACCTGGGCCGTCAATGGTCGCGAGCATGACGGGGCCGGACATGCCGCCCAATTGGTCGTTCAACCCGTCCGCCTGGACGCAGCGCATCCCGATCATCTTCCTGGCCCTGATAGGGCTACTCGTGTCGCGCTATCTTACTGGATATCAGCTCGACCATGTGAGTGGTGTTTGGGATCCGTTTTTTTCCGGTTTGCCGGGGGAGCCGGCGAAGAACGGCACCGAAGCGGTCGTCACCTCCTCCGTGTCCGAAGCCTTTCCCGTTCCAGATGCTGCGCTGGGAGGGTATACCTACGCGCTTGAAATCGTAACCGGCCTCGTGGGTTCGCGCGCACGCTGGCGAACCATGCCGTGGCTGGTGTTTCTCTTTGGGCTGATGATCGCGCCGCTCGGTATCGTCTCAATCGCTTTTGTGATCATCCAGCCGATTGTGATCGGCACCTGGGCGACCCTGACTCTGGTGGGGGCGGCAGCGATGCTGATCCAGATTCCCTATTCGCTCGACGAATTGCTGGCGACGATCCAGTTCATTCGCCGACGCGCGAGGGCCGGTCGCCCGTGGCTGCGCGTGTTTCTGTTTGGCGATACTGATGAAGGGGCTCGTACTTCACCAGAAGATGAATTCGCCCAAGGTCCGCGCGCCGTTCTGGCGGATATGTGGGCGGGCGGCGTCAGTGTACCGTGGAACCTGGGACTGGCCGGCATGGTGGCCCTGTCGCTGTTGTTCACGCGTCTGACCTTCGGTGCTGAAGGTGGAATGGCGGATGCGGATCATGTGATCGGTTTCCTTGCCCTTACCGTTATTTCGATTGCTGCGGCAGAGGTGGCGCGGGCGCTGCGTTATCTGCTTGTGCCCCTGGGCGCCGCCCTGTTTGTCACACCCTTCGCCTACGACGCGTCGACCCCCCATATGATTGGCAGCATCGTTGCGGGCGTCGCCCTCATCGCACTCAGCTTCCGGCGCGGAGCGGTGCGTCAATCCTATGGGCAATGGGACAGTCGCATCGTCTAAGATAGTGCAGAGCCTGGCTTTCGGACTGTTGTCAGAGGATGGGCGGGAGTAGCGATTGTCCTTGGTCCAGCTAGCCAAGAGCCGGGCCCGGGGATACTAGACCGTCATGAAAATCGAGCAGGCCAGCAAGGTGATGGATCAAACCATGCCGAATGCCTTGGGAGCGTTGGTTCGCAGACTTCGCAAACGTCAGAAGATGACGCTGGGGCGGCTTTCGGAACTGACCGGCATTTCGGTCTCTTCGCTATCTCGCATCGAAAACACGCAGCTCCGCTTGACGGTCGACAGGATCGAGGTGCTGGCATCCGCCTTAGGCGTCCTTCCGGAAGACCTGGTTTCCGGCAACATGCTGAGGATCCGTGAACGGATGCGGCCTGCGAAGCCTGTTTCCCGGTCAGGCCCGCGTATGGTGGTCGACCGTGCCAATAAGCGAAAACCCGTCATCGATCGTGAATTGAGCTTCAATTACCTGTTTGGAAAAGACAGCGACCGCTCGTTCGAGTGCATGCATCTGGTCGTTCAGGCGGTCAGTATCTGGGATACCGATTTCGTGCGGCATCCATGCGAGAAGATGATTTACGTGATCCGGGGTGATGTGGTGCTTTACTGCCAGGACAGGGAACCTGTCATCTTGCAGCCTGGCGATGCGCTTTTCATGGACGGCGCCGTTTGGCACAGTGTCGTCGCAGGGAATAATCAGGAGGCGGAATTGCTCTCCGTCTATTTTCACGGCGTGGAGGCCCAGGAAGGGCTGCTGGAATCGCGCCCTTTCACTCCTGAAAGCTGGAAAGCTGTTCAACGCAACTGAGCCGGGCGGAGTGCTCTCTCTATCATCGCAAATCCACCGGAGCGTTGAGCGCTGCTCGCGCAATTTTTTTGCTTGATCTGCAAACTTTGTTCTTTATTGCTTGATGTGCAAATATGGCTGTGGGGGCGGCCTCTGGGGGAATGCCGGACCGGATATCGGTTTGAAAGCACCCGAATACATTCGCGATGTCGCTCCTCGACCAAGGCTGCAAAGCTCATCCAAGGGAGACTTACGTCATGTTTTCGAGGCATCTGGTGGCACGCGCGTCCTTGTCGGCTTCTGCTGCAGGCATTGCGATAATTGCCGGCACGGCAGCTATTGCTCAATCGACCGCCATCATCGCACAGCCTGATGACACGCCCGCCGAAGAAGCCGGCGTGGTCGACCAGGAAACGATTGTCGTGACCGGGTCGCGAATCAATCGCGCCGGCTTTGACCAGCCGACGCCGACGACCGTCATTGGCGATGCCGAAATCCGCCAGGCGGCACGGCAGAACCTGCAGCAGGTGCTCAACGACCAGCCACAGTTTCGCAACACCATATCGCCCAGCGGAACGATCGCTGATTTGAGGAGCGGAACGGCCCCGGCCGATCTGCGGGGTCTGGGCGCGGATCGGACGCTTACCCTCCTCAATGGCCGGCGCTTCGTCGGTGATAATAATCTCAACTATGTCCCAACCAATCTGGTCGAACGTCTCGAGGTGGTCACCGGCGGTGCATCGGCTGCCTGGGGCTCTGACGCGGTAGCAGGCGTCGTCAACATCATCCTGAACGAGAATCTGGACGGATTTTCGGTCGGCGGCCAAACGGGAATCTCGTCCCGCGGGGACGGTATGCGCTATGGCGTCGACGCGTCGTTCGGCACCGATTTCGCCGATGGCAGAGGCCATTTCATGATCGGCGCCGAATATCTGGACGATAAGGGAATCGGCATTACCGGGCGGGGAGACCGTCCGTGGCTGGGCGCCAATCTTGTTCCGATTGAGGGTGGTCAGGTAGAGCTGCAACCCGACGTAAATGGCCTGGGCCTTACCTTTCCGGGCAATATTCTCAGCGGCTCGCTGGCCGGGCAGGTCTTCAATCCTGACGGCAGTCTGCGGCCCTTCCAGGCGTCGGACGATTTTGGATTTTACGATACTTTGATCGTGGGCAGTCCGCTGAAGCGCCTCGCGAGCTATGCACGGCTCAGCTACGATTTGGGCGGTGCCACGATTTGGCTCGATGGGACCTACGGCCGCGCAGATGTGAACCAGCCGTTCCTGCCCGATACGGCACAGAGCATTCTGGTGTCGCCCATCAGCGCGACGAACCCTTTCCTGTCGGCCAATATTCGGCAGCAGCTGGCCGCCGCCGGGGAACCATCCTTCCTTCTCGGTCGCGTATCTCGCGATGCGTTTCTGCTGCAATATGACCATCTTCGCGAAAACAAGGAGGTCGCTGTCGGCGTGAATGGAGAGTTCGGCGCCGGCTGGCAGTACGATGCCCATTTCAGCCATGGCGAAGTCGACAGCGACGCGAAATTCTACAATTCGTCCATTCCCGCCAATTTTTCACGCGCCCTGGACGCGGTGCGGTCGGGCGGTGAGATCGTCTGCGCAGTCAATGCCGATGCCGATCCCACGAATGACGATCCGGCATGCGTGCCCTTCAACCCCTTCGGTGAAAATGCAGCCTCTGCCGCAGCCGTGGATTACGTCAGCGGCACGCAGATGCAGCACACGGTTAACAAGCTCGACTCGGCCGCAGTACGGCTTCAGGGCGAGCCGTTCTCGCTCTGGGCAGGGCCGGTAAGTATAGCGGTTGGCGCAGAATCTCGTTGGGAGGAACAGCAACAGGACGTCGGCGAACTGGATGCAGCCGGTGTCTTTGGAACGGCAATTTACGCGAACCCGGTCGAGGGCAATATCGATGTGCAGGAAGGCTTTGGCGAACTTCTGCTGCCGCTGCTGGATGTGGAACAGGTGAATGTCGAGTTCAACGGCGCTGCCCGTTACTCCGACTATAGCCAATCCGGCGGAATCTGGTCGTGGAAACTTGGCGGAACCGCGCGGCTGTTCAACGATATTTTGCTGCGAGTTACCCGCTCCCGGGACATCCGTGCGCCGGGCCTCAGCGAGCTGTTTTCAGTCTCCCAGATCGGCATCATTACAGTAAGTGACAGCGATCAGGCAGGTCGCGACGACCCCAACTATAACCCTAATCCCCGCGTCACGAGGTTGAGCGGCGGCAATCCGAACCTAGTGCCAGAGGTCGGCAAGACCTGGACCGCGGGCGTCACACTGTCTCCGTCGTTTCTCTCAGGCTTCAACCTGTCGGTCGACTATTATGACATCAAGATCGGCAACGCGATCACGACGCCCGCTGCGACGGACGTCACTGCGGCCTGCGCGGCGGGCGACGCTGCGGCGTGTGATCTTATCGTTCGCGACGATACGGGAACGATAACGACCTTTTTTGCCACGTCACAGAATATTGCCCAATTTCAGACATCTGGCGTAGATGTTGAAGCATCTTACAATATGCCCCTGTCGCGCATTTCAAACCTGCCGGGAACTCTGGGCGTCCGGGCACTTGCAACCTATGTGGACGAGCTGGCGTTCAATAATCGGGATGTCGCCGGGGACGTAGGCGACACGGTGCTGGACGGCGTACCGAAATGGCGTGGCAATCTGAGTTTCACATATCAGAGCGATACGATCGGCCTCGACGCGCGTATCCGCTATGTGGGCGGAGGCGATTTCGACAGCAGCCAGCCGATCGTCAACAACGATATAGACGCACGGACCTACGTGGATCTCGGCGCGCAGTTCAAGGTCGATGACAGACTCACTATCTTCGGCAACGTCAACAACCTGTTCGATGTTGATCCGCCGCTCGTCATCCAAACGACCAATACCCATTATAATGGTGTAGGTACCTACTACACGTTTGGCGCTCGCATCAGCCTCTGATCTGGTTGGGGCTGAACCGCGCTGCCGCGTTCCCGAAAACGGGGCCGGCAGTGCGGTCTCGCCTGCGCTTTGCAGCGACGCTGGCAATGGCGTTCGCCCCAAAGGCATTTTGGATACGTCGCCGCCGCCGAGTACATCGTCACCGCGCTGGCCGGGGGCAATGCCAAGAAAATCCAGCCAAGTCAGTGGCGAGCTTGCCCACCTTACTTTTCTCTGTGGCAGAGCGCCGCTATGGGTGTCGCCTCGATGTAAAGGGTGTCCCCATGAACCGTTCTGTCATTTCCCTGCTGGCTGCCTTGCTGAGCAGCAGCGCCAGCGCTCAGGCCCCCGCTCCCGAAGGCGAGCCCCGGCCGGTGGAGCAGAGCGAGGCACCCGAGGACCAAAACACGCGCGAGGTTTTGCCCCCAGATGCAGCGCCGCGCCCCTCGCCCGAGGATGACGCGACCGTCGCCGCCTCGGGCGATGAGGGGCAGGGCGCTGCCAATGCGGATGAAGATGAACCGGAGTGGGACGTCAATAATCCTGCTGGCGCCACGATCAGGCAGGTGCCGATCCGCGTCGACGAAGGCACGTGGATGGACCTGGATGTCTCCCCCGATGGAGACATGATCGCGTTTGCTCTTCTCGGCGACATTTACACCATGCCCATTGCCGGCGGTACGCCGACACGCATTGCCGAGGGCCTGGCGTGGGAGGTGCAGCCGCGCTTCTCTCCCGATGGCACGCGCATCGCCTTTACCTCCGACCGCGGCGGCGGCGACAATATCTGGCTGATGAATGCCGACGGGTCGGACAAGCGGCAGCTGACGAACGAGGAGTTTCGCCTGCTGAATCAGCCGACCTGGTCGCCCGATGGCCAATTCATCGCGGCCAAGAAGCATTTCACCACCGGCCGCTCGCTCGGAACGGGTGAGGTGTGGCTCTATCATGTTTCGGGTGGCAGCGGCGTGGCGCTGGTGGAGCGCCCCGACGAGCAGCACCAGAAGGAACTGGGCGAACCGATCTACGCCCCCGATGGCAGCGCCATTTATTATACGCGCAACATCACGCCGGGGCCGATCTTTGAATATGCGCAGGATTCTAACCAGGACCTGTTCAACATCGAACGTTATGACCTGAATACGGACAAGATCACCACGGCGATCAGCGGCTATGGCGGCGCGGTCCGCCCCACGCCTTCGCCGGATGGAACGAAGATCGCCTTCGTCCGGCGCGAGGCGACGCAGTCGCGCCTGTACGTCAAGGATCTGGCGACCGGGGAAGAGCGCAAGATCTATGACGACCTGGACAAGGATGTTCAGGAGACCTGGGCCGTTACGGGTGTCTATCCGAATATGGACTGGACCCCGGACAGCCGATCAATCCTGTTCTGGGCGGGCGGCAAGATCAGACGGATTGATGCGGATGGATCGCGCGCGGGCGTAATCCCATTCGCTGTAAATGACACGCGCGGCATCGCCAACGCACCGCACCCGGTGATTCCCGTTGAGCAGGATCAGGTGCAGGCGACCATGCCGCGCTTCGCCGAAGTCTCGCCCGACGGCAGCACGATCGTGGTCGAGAGCCTGGGCAAGTTGTACACCATGCCAGCCGGCGGCGGCACGATGCGGCGACTGACAAACGGTGAAGATGGCATGGAGCTGTTCCCCAGCTGGTCGCGCGACGGGTCACGCATCGTCTATGTCAAATGGACCGATGCGGGCCTGGGCGAGGTGCGAACGATTGGGGCAAATGGACGTGGTGCACAGTCCGTCACCAGCGTGCCAGGCCATTATGCGCGGCCGCACTTTTCTCCCGATGGCGAAATGATCGTTTTTGAAAAGGGCGAGGGCGGCTTTCTGACCGCGCCAGAATTCAGCGACAATCCCGGCGTCTATCGCATCGCCGCGTCCGGTGGCGATGCCGTGCTGATTAGCCGCGACATGGCCCGCCCGCACTTCGGTGCCGATAATGACCGCATTTTCATGACCGGGTCGCGGGAGGGAGCGCAGATTCTCGTTTCCAACGACATGAACGGCAGTGACGAACGTGTGCATGTAAAGGGCGATCTCGTCACCGGCTATATGGTGTCGCCGACCGGGCGATATGTCGTCTTCACCGAAAATTACGACGCCTATGCCATGCCGCTGATGCCGGGCGGGCAGGCGATCACCATATCGGCAGAGGCAAAGAGCCTGCCGATGGTCGAAATCTCTGACTCCGGCGCAGAATATGTGCATTGGTCCTCTGACGGCGACCGGCTGCACTGGTCGCTGGGTCCGACACTCTACACGGCGCCGCTGGTGCAACTGTTTGCCTCGGCCCCTCCTGCGCAGGGGGAAGAGCCGGCGGCGTATCAGCCGCCCCAGACCGGAGTGTCCATGCTGCGCACCGTGCCGGCGGGAAAAGCCGCGGGGACACTCGCCATTACCGGGGCGCGGATCATTACCATGGCCGGGAGTGATGGGGCCGTTGCGGACGGAGGTATCATCGAAAATGGCACGATCCTAATCGAAGGCAACAAGATCGCCGCTATCGGACCGACCGCTGCGATGACCTATCCCGCCGGAACGCCTACCATTGATGCAGCGGGCAAAACGATCATCCCCGGCCTGATCGATGCACATGCCCATGGCAGCTATGATGCGGACGAGCTGGTTCCGCAGCAGAATTGGAATCTGGTTCAGAATCTGGCGCTTGGCACGACCACGCTTCACGATCCGTCGAGCGACACCGCCTTTTTCGTGGGCGCGGCGATGCAAAAGGCCGGGATGATGCTGGCCCCCCGCATGTTCTCCACGGGGCGGATCATTTATGGCGCACGCAATCCCTACGCCTATGCGCAGATCGATACGCTGGAAGATGCGCTGGACCATGTCCGCCGGCTGAAGGCGCAGGGCGCGCCTAGCGTTAAGAATTACAACCAGCCGCGCCGCGACCAGCGGCAAATGGTCGTGGAGGCCTCCCGGCAGGAAAATATGCTGGTGGTCGCCGAGGGCGGGTCCCTGTTCGGGATGGACATGAACCTGATCGCCGACGGTAATTCCACGCTGGAGCACAATGTGCCGGTGATGGTCATGTACGAGGATGTTTTGCAGTTCTTCGAACAATCGGACAGCAATTACACACCTACGCTGGTGGTGGGCTATGGCGGGCTGGCCGGTGATCCCTATTGGCGGCAGGCGACGAATGTGTGGGAACAGCCGCTGCTGGCCGCGCACACGCCGCCCGCCATCTTGCGCGCGCAGACCGCTCGCCGCGTGACAGCGCCCGAAGACGATTTCGTCGATGACGAGGTCGCTCGCGAGGCGGCGAAGCTCGCACGGCGTGGCGTGGAGGTGTCGATTGGCGCGCACGGTCAGCAGGCCGGGATTGGCGCGCATTGGGAGATCTGGTCGTTCGTGCGCGGCGGCATGACCCCGCTGGAGGCGCTGCAGGCCGCAACGATCGTCCCCGCGCGCTCGCTCGGCATGGACCGAGAGATCGGCTCGCTGGAGCCCGGCAAGCTGGCCGATTTGGTAATCCTCGACGGCAATCCTCTCGATAATATCCGTAATACAGAGCGGGTCGAGACGGTAATCCTGGGCGGCCGTGCCTATGACGCACCGACAATGAATGAAGTCGTCACCGGCAATGCCCGTCGCGCCGCTTATTGGTGGGAATAGCAAGAACAGGCCTGCTTACGATATTAGCATTGGCAGGCAGGCATCGACGCCGGTCTGCTTTCATCGGCGCTGCAAGAAAGTCATGCAGCGCTGTAAGAACGTTCACTCAGCCGGCACTCACATCGGCGGTAAACATGTATCCAACCCCGCGCACCGTCCGAATGATCTCTCCCCCCTCAGCCGCACCCTCCAGCTTCCGTCGCAGTCGGCTGATCAGAACGTCGATACTTCGATCAGTGGAATTACCGATCCGCTGGCGCGACAATTCCAGCAGACGCTCCCGCCCCAATGTACATTGGGGGTTGCGCAACAGTACCAGAAGCAAATCGTTCTCTGCCGCCGTCAAGACCACCCGCACGTCTCCGGGCGCGTAGAGCTGCTGACGTCCGACGTGGTATCGCCAGCCTGCAAAGCACAGCCATTTGGAACCCGGCCCCTGCTGCGGCGTGCCCATGGCTGCGCGGCGCAGTACGGCGCGCACGCGTGCGAGGAGTTCGGAGCGGCCGAAAGGTTTTGCCAGATAATCGTCCGCTCCCGCGTCCAGGCCGGCGACCCGGTCTGCCTCTTTCCCACGCGCACTGATCATGATGATGGGCATAGGACTGGTGGCGCGAATACGCTGGCACAAGGTCAGTCCGTCCTCACCTGGCAGCATGATATCCAGCAGCAACAGATCAATTTGCTGGTCGGCGGCACGGTTCATCAGCCTGCTTAATTGGCGACCGTCCGCCACACCTGTGACGCGATGGCCGCCCTCTCGCAGCAGACGCGCGATTAAGGCCCTTAGGGGCCCATCGTCTTCAACAACTACAATGTGGGCAGGGGTCGAGAGATCGGCGGCAAGCGCATTACCAGCCGCCTGAAGCAGCGCGGACGCCGGGCTTTGTAACGAAGTGTTGCGCCCGCCTTTCTCTGATTGACCATAGCAGATCATTCCGCTCATTGCGCCCCAACTTTAAATGCGAACTATTAGCAATACAGGGGGCTTCATGATCTATTCCTTTACGCCGCGCAACATGCGTCTGGCCGGGGGTACTGCGCTCAGCACATTGGCACTTTGCCTCGGCGCACCTGCCACCGCGCAGGACAAGCCAATGGATGAGGAGATCGTCGTTACCGCGTCTGGGTTCGAACAGAAGATTACCGATGCTCCGGCTAGCATCAGCGTCGTGACGCAGGAGGAGCTGAAGCAGCGTCCCTACATCACGCTGATCGACGCGGTGCGGGATCTGGAGGGCGTCGATGTGGGCGAAACATCCGACAAGACCGGCCAGCGCACGATCAGCATTCGCGGAATGGGGTCCGATTACACGCTGATCCTGATAGACGGCAAACGCCAGAATAATCATGGTGATATTTACCCGAACAATTTCGGGGGCAACCAGTTCAACCATATCCCGCCGCTCGACACGATCGAGCGGATAGAGGTCATTCGCGGGCCTGCCTCCACGCTTTACGGTGCAGATGCGCTGGGCGGCGTCATCAACATCATTACCAAGAAAGTCGCGGACCGCTGGAGCGGATCCGCGACTTTCGGCCGTAACTTTCAGGAGGACGACAATTTCGGCGACGACACGACCATCGATGCCGGCATCAGTGGTCCGATCGTCCCCGGCCTGATCGGGATCAGCCTGCGCGGATCGATCTATGAAAGAAATGCATCGACACCTGATTTCGAACCTGCCGTCGACCCGGCCGGCGTGGTGCACGTGCGCGGACTTGGCTTTGGCGGCGGCGGCAAGACCACCGATAATACAAATAAGAGCGTGGGTTTCACGCTGGGCTTCACGCCCACCGACAATCAGAGCCTGAGCATTGATTTCGACATTTCGAAGCAAGAGTATGATAATACGCCCATTACCGACCCGGCCACCGGTACGACCAGCTTTCCGCTCGGCACGGTCGACAGCATCGACACCATTTGGCAGGCGCGCGGAGGAATGGTCGCACCGCGGGTAGGCTACAGCGCGGATCAAACCTTCGAACGGATGAATTGGGCGTTGACGCATCAAGGCGACTGGAGCTTCGGCAACAGCTTCATCTCACTGGCCTATGTCGAAACCGACAATAATGGCCGCACCGTTCCCTTTTCCGTCGCCGAGCGTGTGTTGTTGCAGGATATGTATGACGGCACGGGCGAGTATGCCGGCCTGCCCGAAGAGGAGCGCAGGGGAATTGCCGAGGAAACGTTCCTCCCGCGGCCGAAAAGGACGCTGCAGAGCAGTCAATATACGCTAGACGCCCGGCTGGACATCCCGCTTGAAGACTTGGCAGGGACGCATCGTTTTGTGGTCGGAGGGCAATATATCGACGGCGAACTGGAAGACAGCGTGTTCGGTCTGGAGGCGAGCGCCGAAGGGTTGAGTGCGGTTCAGCCGCAAAAGCAATGGTCGGTATTCGCAGAGGATAATTGGTCGCCGATCGCGCCGCTGACCATCACCGGCGGTGTTCGTTATGACGAGCATGACGTGTTTGGCGGTCAGGTCAGCCCCCGCTTATATGCCGTGTTCAGCGTTACGCCGACGCTGACCGTCAAGGGCGGGGTGAGCACTGGCTACAAGACACCCAAAACCACCGATCTCTATGATGGAATTACCGGTTATGGCGGCCAGGGAACCAATCCATGGGCCGGCAATCCTGATCTGGAGCCCGAAACCAGCGTCAACAGCGAAGTCGCCGTCTATTGGAACCCGACGAGCGCAAGCGGTATCAACATCACGTTGTTTCAGAACGATTTCGAAGACAAGATCATGCGGCAGGCTGTCACTGGCACCTGTTCAGAAACCGGCGGTGTGCGTCCCTGCGCCAATTTGGGCGCGTATTGGGAAATCCTCGGCATTGGCGGACTGTCCCAGCCGGTCAATATCGACAAGGCCAAGATCAAGGGTGTCGAGGTTGCCGGGCGCTATCAGTTCCTGCGCGGCCTGTCGCTGCGAGCAAATTACACCCTGACCGACAGCGAGCAGAAAAGCGGTGCCGATCAGGGGCTGCCTCTAACCAATACGGCGCGCCACATGGCCAACGCCACGTTGGACTGGAACGTAACCAGCCGCCTGAGTGCCCAATTGGTAGGCGAATTGCGCTCCCGCCGGTATCGGGGTGTCGATGCGATCACAGGCCGACAGCTATATTTCCGCGACTATGAGGTTTTGCATCTGGGCGCACAGTACCGCCTGAACGATTTCGTCACAGTAGGCGGACGGATAAACAATCTGCTCGACCAGGATTTCACCAGCTATTCCGTGGATTTCGCCGATAATGGCGATGGTACATGGACGCCCAGCTTCACCGATCACTACAACAACAAGGACAGAACGCGCAGCTATTGGGTGAATCTAACCGCGCGATTTTGAGAAAGGCCGTCTGGTTTACCCCGTAGAGGGCGATGGCCCTGCGAAAGGCGTGGGGGACGTTCGTATATGGCGAAGTCTCGGAGACGATGAGGACGAGATGAACACCGGAGCATGCTGTGCCGGAGCATGCTGTGCCGGATCTGGTCTTGCACTCTCGGCTCCAGCAATTAATGACACTCCTGCTAATGAAAATGCGAATGATTCGCATAGAAGGGGGTGGCATGAAATCCTTGTTGGTCGGGACGAGTACGATCGTTCTCAGCGTATGCGCGCAGGGTCTCTACGCGCAGGAGATGACGGCCTCTGATCTGCGCCGGGATGGAGGCGATACCCGCGAGGAAGAAGTCGCGGAAGACGAAACGATCGTCATATCCGGGAAATTCCAGAACTCGCTGATCAACCGGCTGCCGATTGAACCGGTCGAGCTGCCATTCAGCCTGGAAACCATTGACGCCGATACGATCAGGGAGCGTGGGTTCATCAACCCGCTGGACTTCCTGGAAACCCTACCAAACGTGGTCCGTCGGCAAACTCAATTGCTGCCGGGCGGCGGCTCATATCTTATCCGCGGTCTGTACGGCACAGTTCTCACCGACAACCGGCCGGAAAATGACAGCCGCGGGGCCGGTCGCCGTGACATCTCTCAGATCGAGCGGATCGAGGTCATCAAGGGGCCAAGTTCCATCTTGTTAGGGCCGGTCATCCCTGGCGGCGTCATAAACCAGGTTACAAAGGCGCCAAGGCCGGGCGATTTCGTGAATCTCGTCGCGCGGGGAGGCAGCTTTGGAACCTATCGTCTGGAGGGCGATGCCAATACGGGGGCGCTGCTGGGTTCGGACGTCTTCAGCGGCCGGGTCACGCTGGCCTATGAAGACCAGCAAAGTCCGCAGGATCCTGAGCATACCGAGACGATCGCGGTACGACCCGTGCTAGAAGCCAGTTTTACCGACAGAACGCGTGTGCACGCGTCTGCTTCCTATACAAAGAGGGACAGTGTCCCGGGCTCCGTATTCCCTGTCTTTACCGACGGTACGGTGCCCGATGAAATTACCGCCGAGACGTATATCGGCATACCGGGCAATCAGAGCGGCGAAGACACCTATCTGGAAGCCGAGTTCCAGCATGAGTTTCTGGACAATCTGAAACTTGTCATGCGGGGGAGCTATCAGGATACCAACTTCGATTATCAGACCAGCCAGGGCGCATATAATTATAGCGGCGGAAGGGGCTTCGATCCCAGTGAAACCAGCGCCTATGTCTATTTCTCGGAAGGCTATCGCGACACCAATGTCACCTATGGCGACGCCCAGTTGGTCGGGGATTTCCAATTATTCGGTCAGCGGCAGGATTGGGTAATTGGAGCGACGGCCCAGAAAACGAAATTCGCCAGCTTTTTTGCATTTGGCGGTGTGCTCGGCATCGTCGACATCACCGATCTGGAGGCAGCAAATTACGCCGTTCCCGATTTCAGCACGCCGCTGGCGCCCTTTTCCGACACGGAGGACGAGCTTCTTTCGACTTATGCCGAGGCAAGCCTGCGTCCCACAGATCGTCTGACGATCGTCGCGGGCCTTCGTTATGACGATTATAAGCGCCGCAATCTCACAACAGGGGAATCGGCACCGGACGACCATGTTTCGCTGCGTGTCGGCGGAAGCTACCAATTGGTCGATGGTCTGAACGGCTATGCCAGCTATGCAGAAAGCTTCATTCCGCAAACGGGCGTGCAAAGCAGCGGCGACCTCATCGACCCTGAAACCGCAGTAAATTACGAGATCGGCATAAAGGGCAGTCTTCTTGACGGCCGCGTCAACCTGACCGCCGCAGCATTTTCCCTTACGCGTCAGAACGTGTCCACTCCGGATCCGAACAACGTGCCTGGCGGACCGTTCTTCGTAGTCGCCAGCGGCGAGCAGAAGCACGAAGGCTTTGAAATCAACGCGGGCCTCGAACTGACACGTGCCTTGTCCCTGGATCTGTCCTACGGCTATGTCGACGCAAGTATCACGGAAGTGATCAATAGCGGCAGCGGAGAAGATGTCGGCGATCCGGTGGCGCTCGTTCGCAGCCATACGTTCAGTGTCTATGGGTCCTACACGGTCCAGGAGGGCGCGCTTTCCGGCTTCAGGACCGGTCTCGGCGTGAGAGGTATCAGCGAGCGACCGGCACCCCGCTTCGGAATCGATTATGAAGGATACACGCTGGTGGACGCGTCGATCGCCTATCCCGTGTCGGAATCGCTCGAGGTGCAGCTGAACGTCCTGAACCTGTTGGACGAGGAATATCGCGATAGCATTGGATTTAACTCCGGCACGCCGGCGGGTGGGCACCGCTTTGGCAATCCGCGCGCTGCCTACGTTACCTTGCGCGCGAGTTTATAGATTGATGACATGAGCGAAGCGGGACGTGAATTGTACGAGGCGGCTGTCGCCTGCGAGCGGGCAGGCGACATGGCAGGCGCGTTCGAAGCGTTTCGCGGTGCGGCCAAGGCGGATGAGAACGTGGCGGCGCCCTATGTTGGCCTGGCGCGGATCCTGACGCGCAATCACCAGCGCATCGACGCGATCGCATGTCTTCGGCGTGCTTCTGCATGTGAACCGCGCAATGTGTCCGTCTGGAATGCGCTTGGGCAGACGCTGGCCAGCGAAGGAAGGCTCGAGGAGGCCGAGCAGGCCTACCGGCGGGCCCTGGGCTTGCAACCGGAGGCCCTGGTTCCCGCGCTGCGGCTGGCGCAACTTTACGAGGATAAGGGTGATCGCCGTGCCGCGAAGGAAGCATATGAACGGCTGCTGCGACGTCATGCGGATGAGGCGGAAGGGCTCGTCGGCCTGCTGGCCGTCGCGGAGGGAGCTTCGCTGGCCTCTGCAATTGAAAGCGCACGCAGGCGCATCGCCGAGGCAGATGAGCGCGACGCGGCGCTGATCGGCTATGCGCTGGGCAAGGCTTTGGCGCGGAGCGGTGAACATGAAGCGGCCTTTGCTGCATGGCGTGCCGCAAATCAGGCGCGGCAGCGGCAGGCCGGACTTTTTGACCGGAATGGCTTCGACAGGCGGATTGACCGCCTGATTGAGCTTTTTTCTTCCGAATTCTTTGCCGCGAGGGAGGGTTGGGGTACGGCATCGGAGCGCCCCGTTTTCATCGTCGGCCTCCCGCGGTCCGGCACCACACTCACCGAACAGGTGCTGGCCAGTCACCCCCTGATCCACGGAGCGGGTGAACTCGATGTGCTGACCGATATGGCGACAGGAACGCCGGACCGTCTGGGCGGGAACGAACTGTCATGGCCGGAAACCGCTCCACATCTTTTGAGGGAACATGTGGACGCGATTGGCGCAGATTATCTTCAGCGACTCGCTTCAGTTTCGGATCCCGGCGCGGCTCATGTAGTCGACAAGCAACCGCTTAATTTTTGGCATCTGGGGCTGGTGGCGCTGGCGCTGCCCGGTGCCCGGATCATCCATTGCACGCGCGATGTTCGCGACAACGGCCTCTCCATCTATGTCGAGAACTTTGCGCTTGACCAGCGGTGGGCGACCGACCTCGACGACATTGCCCATTATTGGCGCGGCTATCGGCGGTTGATGGGGCACTGGCAGGAGGCGCTCGGCCCGCGGATGGTCGAAGCGCGGTACGAGGATATGATTGACGGGTTGGAGCCGCAATCGCGGGCGCTGCTGGATTTCTTGGACGTGGAGTGGGACGAGCGGGTCCTCTCCTTTCACAACAGTAAGCGTGCAGTGCAGACGCCCAGCCGCTGGCAGGTGCGTAGGCCGATCTATGCAAGTTCGCAGGGACGCTGGCGTCGATACGCGGCCAATCTGCAACCGCTGATCGACGTTGCCGAGCCGGGGAAGGAGTGATCATGACCCTTCCCGCGCCCCTGCGCACCACGATCCGTTGTCTTGCCGCAATCATCCTTGGATATTTTGTCACGGTGGGAACAGCCGCGCTTGCCGCAGTGCTGATGGTTCGATTTGCAGGATGGGACAGGACGGACGCTTTCGTCGTTGCGGGCAGCTATTCCTGGATCGTCTGGGTGGCCTGTTTCATGTGGGCCTTTGCCGCACGGCAGCTTTGGTTCATGCTGCTGGGCATGGCGATAATGGCGACCGGCACGATGGCGGGGGCGAAGGCCATCGAACCCTATCTGCCTGTGCTGGGCGCTCTTTGAGATGGCGGCGCCCGCGCAGCCTGACGAGCCCGGCGGTGTTCGGCTGGCGTTGAACTGGCTTCACACGTGGTTTGGGCTGCTCAGTTGCCTGCTCCTGCTGGTGATCTTCTGGACCGGGACGCTAGCCGTGTTCGATTGGGAGATCGATCGATGGATGAAGCCCGCCACGCGATTTACGGCACCCACGGAAATGTCCATCGATGCCTTTCGCCCTGTCGCAGAGGCGTCGGCGCCGGGGGCCGAGTTCTGGCAAGTGCAGTTTGCCACGGACCGGGCGCCCGCGGAATTCTATGCTCAGTTAAATGATGGGGCTCACTTTTACCGCACCATCGGTCCAGATGGACTAACCCTGTTGCCGGACCAGGGAACCTATGGCGGCACCCAATTCTTCTATCCTTATCATTTCACCCTCAACATCGGCTTTGCAAACATCGGCCTGATCCTCTGTGCATTCGCGGGTATAATGATGATGGTGTTGTGCGTCTCAGGCGTCATCATTCATCGCCGTATCTTCGCCGACTTCTTCACCTTTCGAAAATCGCAAAAGAGCCAGCGCAGCGTCCTCGACCTGCATAACCTCACCGGTGTGCTCGCTTTGCCGTTTCACTTCGTCATCTCCCTGTCAGGCGTGGCGCTGTTCAGCGCAATGTATCTACCCACCGCGCAGGAGGCCGTCTTTGCGAGCGATCCGACCGCCTTCGATCAAAATTATTTCAGCCGCCCTGCGGCAGGCGAAGCTGGCCAGAATTCGGCGTCTCTGGACGTGATGGCGGAGGAAGCGGCGCGGCGCTGGGACGGCGTCTGGCCGGGTCATCTGCGCATATATTATCCCGGCGACGCCAACTCCTATGTCGAAGCGCGGTGGCCGCTCCATGGTTCGCTGGCCGCGCGATACCATAGTATCTGGTTTGATGCGGCGACGGGCGACGTCATAGCTGCGCCTCAGCCCAGTGCCGCCAGTGCGGGCTACGCCGTGCTCTGGGGTCTGCACGTCGTGCAGTTCGACCATCTCACCATCCGCTGGCTATACTTCCTGTCCGGTCTCGCCGGTTGCGTGCTGATCGCCACCGGGCTTCTGTTCTGGTCGCAGTCTCGCCGGAAGCGCCACGCGAAAACGGGAAAGAAGGGTGCGGAAATCGTCGCGGTGATTGCGATCGGTGGGACGACCGGGCTGATTCTGGCGACGCTCGCCTTTCTGATTTCCAACCGACTGCTGCCGTTAGATATGGAAGGGCGCGCAACGCTCGAAACCTGGTGTTTTCACGCCGTTTGGCTGGCGGCGTTCGCCCATGCAGGGGTTCGCCGGGGGGCGGCTTGGCGAGAGCAGTGGATCGCGATCGCCATCGGCGGCGTTGTCGCCGTCGCCCTGAACGCGGTGACGACCGGCGATGCGATTCCCGTGGCGATCGCGCGCGGGCAATGGGGCGTTGCGGGGATCGATATCATGCTCCTGCTTGGCTCCTTTTTGGCGATTGCCGCCGCCTGGCGAATGCGCAGTTCGCAAGTCAGGACAAGAGAAGGGCATGCGAAGAAATTCTTACCGGCGGAGAAGAGCTGAATGGCGGGACTGGCAAGCTTTATCGTGGTATTGGCGCTGACCTACGTCGGCTTTTTACTGTTGGCGCGAAGCCAGGCAAAATACCGCCCGCCGACGGTTTGGGCAGCTCGGATCCCGCCATATCGGCTACGGCTATTCGGGGGCTTCTTCCTTGCCCTCGCTCTTGCCGCGGCCCTGCAAATGCAGGGGGTCGGCTTTGGCAGTCTTTTATGGGTCCTGACGGTCGCCGCCGGAGCAGGAATGGTGTCGCTTCGGCTCGCCACCTCGGCGCGCTAGGAGTGTTAAGCTCTTAGTTGAGTTTGGTGACAGGTCGACGGCTTCCCTGGTCTCGCTAAATCGCTGACAAGCTGAAGCGATGGCGCGTATGCCCGTCAAAGTGACAGCGGTGCACAAGATATTGAAATATATGGAGTGGTGACCCCTACGGGAATCGAACCCGTGTTTCAGCCGTGAGAGGGCCGCGTCCTAACCGCTAGACGAAGGGGCCGTCTGCGAGAGCGCGCGAGATATTGCGGGGAAGGGCCGGTGTCAACCGAAGAGCCCTTCCCCTTTTTCCGCTGCGCCAATGCCAGGCCAGTGCGGTCAAGCAGCCGCGGCGATCTGATCCTTGTCGATTTCCTCGCGAATGCCCTCGGCCAGCAGGAAGGCAAGTTCGATTGACTGGCTGGCATTTAGCCTGGGGTCGCAATGAGTGTGATACCGATCAGCCAGCGTTTCGTCTGTCACTGCCGCCGCGCCGCCCGTGCATTCCGTCACATTCTGGCCGGTCATTTCGGCGTGGATACCACCCGCATGGGTGCCCTCGGCCCGGTGCACGGCAAAGAAGCCGCGAACTTCGGCAAGGATACGTTCGAAGGGGCGCGTCTTGAAACCGGATGCAGCCTTGATGGTATTGCCGTGCATGGGGTCGCAGGACCAGACGACATGACGCCCCTCCGCCTTCACACGGCGGACGAGCCGGGGCAGACCGGCCTCCACCTTGTCATGGCCGAACCGCGCGATCAGCGTCAGGCGGCCGGGATCGTTCGTGGGGTTCAGGACATCGATCATGCGGATGAGGTCGTCAGGCTCCAGCGAGGGGCCCGCCTTCATTGCAATTGGATTATTGACGCCGCGCAGGAATTCGACATGCGCCGATCCCGGAAAACGCGTCCGGTCACCAATCCACAACAGATGCGCGCTGGTATCGAACCAGTCGCCGGTCAGCGAATCCTGCCGCGTCATCGCCTGCTCATAACCCAGGAGGAGCGCCTCGTGGCTGGTATAGAAGTCGGTACCCTTCAGTTGCGGCACGCTTTCCGGATTGACGCCGCACGCCTCCATGAAGGCAAGCGCCTCGCCAATGCGCGTCGCGACATTCTGATATTTCGCACCCGCTTCTGACGCGCCAACGAAATCGAGGTTCCATTTATGGACCTGGTGCAGATTGGCATATCCGCCCTGCGCCAGCGCGCGAAGCAGGTTCAGAGTGGCAGCAGCCTGCATATAGGCACGCTGCATCCGGGCAGGGTCGGGCTCGCGCCCCACCTCGTCGAAGCCCATGTCGTTGACGATATCGCCGCGATAGCTGGGCAGGGAGACGCCGCCCTGTTCCTCGGTCGGGCTGGAGCGGGGCTTTGCGAACTGCCCGGCCATGCGGCCCACCTTCACGACCGGCATCTGGCTGCCAAAGGTAAGGATAACCGCCATCTGCAAAAGCACGCGGAACGTGTCGCGAATATTATTCGGATGGAATTCCTTGAAACTTTCGGCGCAGTCGCCGCCCTGCAGCAGGAAGCCCTTGCCCGCCGCAACCTGAGCGAGGTCGGCGCGCAGCCGGCGCGCCTCGCCCGCAAAAACCAGCGGCGGATAGGAACCAAGTAGCTGTTCGGTTTCGGCCAGCGCGGCACCATCGCGATATTCCGGGATGTGCAACGCCTCGAAGTCGCGCCAGCTGCCCGGCGTCCAGTTTGAAGAATGGGTCATAGGGTCATTCTGCCTTATAGAGGCGGCTGCGGCAACTGCGCGGGGCACTCGCCCCATGCTAGCGCATCAGCACCAGCTCTTCCGCCATCGTCGGGTGGATCGCAATTGTCTCGTCCACCTGCTTTTTGGTGAGGCCCGCCTTCACAGCAATCGCCAGCCCTTGCATGATTTCCGGGGCATCGGGGCCGATCAGATGCGCACCGACCAGCTTGTCCGTCGCGGAATCGACGATCAGCTTATAGAGGCTGCGTTCGTTGCGATCAGCAAGAACGTTCTTCATCGCGCGAAAATCCGATGTGAATATCTCAACCCCGCCCAGCGTGTCGCGCGCCTGCGATTCGGTCAGCCCGACGGAGGCGATTGGCGGATGAGAAAATACCGCGCTGGGAACGCAGCTATGGTCCACCGTCCAGGGATTGTCGCCGAACAATGTGTCCGCGACGGCGTGGCCCTCTCGGATCGCAACCGGGGTCAGCTGGACGCGGTCGGTGACGTCGCCTACCGCGTAAATATTGTCGATATTGGTACGGCTTGCTGCGTCGACCTTGATGGCACCGTTGTCTTTCAGTTCGACGCCGACTTCCTCAAGTCCAAGTCCCTTCGTATTGGCGGGCCGTCCGATCGCCGCCAGCAGCAGGTCCGTCTCCAACACTTGTCCCTCTTTCTCGCCCTCGCCAGGGATGACGATGCGGATAACGCCGTCCGCGTCCCGGGTGATCTTCTCGAACGGGGCATTGTAGAGAAATTTTATGCCCTTCACGGTTGAGATGTGCTGTAGCCGCTCGACGACGGAGTGATCATAGCCGCGCAGCAGCCTGTCAGACCGATTGGCGATCGTGACGTCGACACCCAGTTCGTTGAAGATTCCGGCGAATTCGTTGGCGATATAGCCACCGCCTGCGATGACGATGCGCTTGGGTAACTTTTCCAGATGGAAAACGTCGTTCGATGTTATGGCCAGTTCGCTGCCTTCGCACGGGAAGGTGCCCGGATGCGATCCGGTGGCGATCAGTATATATTTTGCCGTGAAGCTTTTGCCGTCCACCTCGACCGTGTGTTTGTCGGCCAGAACGGCACGCCCCTCGTGAAGGGAAACATCGTGGCTGGTGAGGGTCGACTTGTAGGCCTCTTCGAGTCGGTCAACTTCAGAAAGTACATTGTCACGCAGGCAGTCCCAATCGAAGCTCTTGCCTTCGATGTTCCAGCCAAAGCGGCGCGCGTCGACCAGATCCTCTGCGAAGTGCGCGCCGTAAACGAGCAGTTTCTTTGGCACACAGCCGCGGATGACGCAGGTGCCGCCGACACGATGTTCTTCCGCCAGGCCAACGCGCGCACCATGACCAGCTGCGATCCGGCTCGACCGAACGCCACCGGAGCCTGCGCCAATTACGAAATAATCATAGTCGAATTCTGCCAAGGGGGACCGCCATCCTGATTAGGGGAAACATGAAAATAGGTTCGTAATTGCGCCTAGCAAGATGACAATGGCTTTGCGATAGCCGCCTCGCATCACTAGAGGCGTGGGCGGGGACGGAGCGGAATAAGAGTAAAGGGGGTAATGCGTATGGCCGACCCACGTCGTGTGTTCGTCGCCGAGGATAATGGACTTGTAATGATGTCTCTGGAGGGGCTGATAGAGGACATGGGGTGGGAGCTTGTCGGACCAGCCACCACGGTCCCAGAAGCGCTGGAACTGGCCGCCGCTTGCGAGGTGGATGTTGCCCTGTTGGACGTCAATCTTGCCGAGGAACGCAGCTATGCCGTCGCGGCGCTGCTGCAGGAAAGGGGCGTCCCCATCCTGTTTGCCACGGGCTATGACAATGATCTCGGCATGCCGGAATCGTTGAAGGGCGCGCCTGTCATCATGAAGCCCTATGCGTTGGATGACATGGAGGAGAAGCTGCGCGAACTGGCCGGCTAGTTATTGAGCCGCGCCCCTCCCGGCCGCAATATCCAAACTGGCTGGTGCAGGAGGGGCGCGGCGCAAGCGGGCATTTCATGCTAACCGAGGAAGACGTCGGCGTGGCGGTGCCTCCCGCCCAAGCCTCGTTGGCGGGGCAAGTTCAGGCAAGTCAGGTGTAAGGTATATGGCCCGCAAACATTCGAAACATGGCCCTATTGAGGAAGTGCGGGACGAGGAGGAGGATACCCCGCCAGCGGAGGTGTCCTGCTGGTTATGTGGTCGGCCCACCGGAAAGATAATCGTGTGGCACCATCCTGTGCCCAAGAGCCGGGGCGGGCGCGATGTTGTTCCCATGCATCCAATTTGTCAGCAGACCTTAATCGCCAATTTTACCAATTCCGAACTGCAGCGGCATGCGATGGATGTGGACGCGCTTTTGGCTAATCCCAGCGTTCGGAAGTTCGTCGACTGGATAGCCAAGAAAGATCCGGATTTTACCGCCACTATGGCGAAAAAGCAGCGCTGATAAGCGTATATCGTCGGTGACGAACCGTTTCATGCTTGCAAGCCCAGCCTGGCGGGAGAGCGGTGCGCTTGCACGCAATCATCTGGTGGGCGGCGTATGGGTTGATCATATTCCTTGCTAAATGCGCAACGCACTTATTGGCATTTATTGCAATGACTGAAGGATAGGCGGCTGAAGTATTCAAGGGATTGAGGCGGATAGGCGGGCGGGGTGACGCACGTTTTCCATGGTTTGACGTATATGACTATGTGTGCGCCTACCTGTTGAGAGGTGACGGCAAGTTGACCGGCCCCACCGCCGTTCTATCACTTCGAAACCCTTATACTTTAAAGGAGCCTTCGGAGCATGCTGTTTGACACCTTGAGTGCGAAGTGCGGATATCCGAGGGATGGCAAGAGCCAGGCGATGCTGCGACCGGTTGTCAGATCGCTGGCGGCCGTGGCGTTCCTTCTTTCGAGCCTGACCGTGGCGGGGGCGCCCAGCGTGGCGCAGGCGAATCTTTCGGATCAGGTGGATCTTTCGGACGCAGCCTGTTCCGAACTGTCAGACGCGGCATTTAATTTGCCCAAGGAAGTTGCGGTTTCCATCGGAGACGCCCGGCGCGTTGCTGCAACGTCGGACCGACCTGAACTTTGCCGGGTGCGGGGTTATGTTACGCCGAATACCGGTTTTGAATTGGTTATGCCCATTTCGGGGTGGAATGGTAAGTTCTTTCATGCCGGCTGCACAGGCTCTTGCGGTTTTGCGGCCGAGTCCGTCTGGACAAAGGAATGCGACTATCCGCTGGCGCGCGGCTATGCCTGCGTAATTTCCGACATGGGGCACCGGGGCACTCCTGCTGACGGCCTGTGGGCATGGAAGGATCTTCAGGCGAAGCTGGACTTCGCCTACCGCGCGACCCATCGCACCACGCTTGCGGGCAAAGCCATCGCCTCGAAATTCTATGGTCAATTGCCGCGCCACTCCTATTTCATGGGCTGTTCGACTGGCGGCCGACAGGGACTTGTTTCAGCTCAGCGTTTCCCCGACGATTTCGATGGCATCATCGCCGGCGCGCCCGTCGTAAGCGAAGCGGGAACCTCGATGAGCTTTCTGTGGACCCTGCAAAGCCTTCAGGATGAAGATGGCTCACCAATATTCGACGATCGCAGCCTTGGCGTGCTCCATCGCGGGGCCATTGCAAAGCTGGACGCGCAAGATGGACGGCGCGATGGCGTTATCGATGATCCACTTGGCGGCTTTGATCCTGTGGACCTGCAATGCCGGGACGGCGCTGCCGATGACTGCCTGACCGCCGAACAGGTGGCGGCTGCTCGCGCCGTTTATCAGGGGCCCGTTAATTCGGACGGCCGCCCTGTTTATTTCGGCGGCGGTTTCCTTCCCGGATCGGAGATGCCCTGGCGCAGCTTTTTGCCGATCGATGGGCCGGCGGAGGCGACGCAATCGGGCACGGATACGACCCGCTTTATCCAGTCCGACTTTGGCCCAGGCTGGAATGCCATGGACTTTGATTTCGACAAGGACCCTGATCGCCTGCGCGAATATGAGGTGCTTTACTCCGCCTCCCACCCGGACCTGCGCGCCTACCGTCAGGCGGGGGGCAAGCTGCTGATTTATCATGGCTGGGCCGATGCCCGGGTCGCACCGCTGAACAGCGTCGATTATTATCGGATGCTGACGCGCACCATGGGTGGCGCACAGGAAACACGCGCCTTTGCAAGGTTGGTGATGGTGCCGGGAATGAACCATTGCTGGGGCGGCAACGGCGCCTTTGCGATCGACTATATCCGCGCGATGGAGGATTGGGTTGAGCGCGGGCAGGCCCCCGACACGCTGAGGGCGGCACATCGCGTGGCGCAGGAGGCGAGCGAGGAGGGGCCGACGTTCATCCATGCATTTCCTGCCCCCGCAGAGACGGAGCGTGACGTCCGCATGCTGCCGACCTGGAACGAGGCAGATTAGACGCCCGAAAACGGGCGGGCTCTCCTCACAAGGTTATCCGGTATTTCCCCAGGCAGCGCCGCCCGCCATGAACGCCAGCTCAAACAGGCCGTTTTTTGGGTTTGCGAGGCTTGGGCTTTTTACCCGGAACCCCGTTCCGCTCCGGCGAGTTTGCGGGCCGGTCTTTATGGGGCTTCTTGGCGTAGGAAGCTCCCTTCTTTCGACCCGCAGACGGACCGTTGTTGCGCGAAGGGCGAGTGGAATCCTGGGGAGCGTCGGGAGATAGTTCGATATGGACATCCCCGCCGTTCTCATCTCCCGCAGTTCGCCCTAGCGCATCTGCAAACTTGTCCGCAGCGGCGCGCGGTATCTGGAAGTGGGTCACCCTCGGCCCGATGCGGATTGCGCCGATCTGGTTGCGGCTAATGTGCCCGCGGCGGCACAGCAGGGGCAACAGCCAGCGCGGATCGGCCTTCTGTTGTCGGCCGATATCCATGCGGAACCAAACCACGTCGTCAAAGCCCGGCCTTTGACGCTCTTTTCTTGCTGCGGCCTGCGCTTCCGGTGAATTGATCAGCAATTCCTCAGGCTCCGGCATTTTGGCCCGGTGCGCCTGGATTAGCATTGCGGCGAGTTCCTGCGGCGTACGCTCGTTCAGCAGGCGTTCGGCCAGTTTCCGATCGGTCTCGTCCACTTCGACAGGCATTAGCAGCGTCTTCAGCAGACGCTCGCGATCCATTGCCAGGATCGCCTCCCGGTCGGGCGCGTCGATCCATTCGGCATTGATGCGGGCGTTGCGCAACATGGACTCTACCCGGCGGCGGCGGGGAAACGGGACCACGATGACCGCCGTGCCCTTTTTTCCCGCGCGGCCGGTTCGGCCAGATCGGTGTTGCAGCGTTTCTGCATCGCGCGGAATTTCGACGTGAATGACCAGGCTGAGGTTCGGCAAATCGAGACCACGGGCGGCGACATCTGTCGCAACGCACACGCTTGCCCGTCTGTCGCGCAGGGCCTGCAGGGCCTGATTGCGCTCTGACTGGGAATGTTCACCGGACAGAGCGACGGCTGAAAAGCCGCGTTCCTGCAGGGTTGCATGCAGATGCCGCACGTTCTCTCGCGTGGCGCAAAAAAGGATTGCGGTGTCCGCCTCATGAAAGCGGAGCAGATTGATTACTGCGTTCTCGATCTCGGAAGGCGCCACCGTTACAGCCTGATAGGCTATGTCATTATGGCCGCGCTCGCCGCCGCCGGTCGCGATCCGCAGGGCGTCGCGCTGATAACGACGCGCCAGTGCCTCCATGGGGCGCGGCATTGTCGCCGAGAACAGCAATGTGCGCCGGGTTTCCGGCGCGGCGTCGAGAATTTCCTCAAGTTCTTCGCGGAAGCCCATGTCGAGCATCTCGTCGGCTTCATCGAGAACGACGGCGGCTAGTTCCGAAAGGTCAAGCGTACCGCGCTCCAGATGGTCGCGCAGACGGCCCGGCGTACCGACGACGATCGTTGCGCCTGATTTCAGTTCCCTGCGTTCCTGCGACGGGTTCATTCCGCCGACGCAGGAAACGACCCGAGCCTTCGAATTTTGATACAACCAAGTCAGTTCGCGACTGACCTGCAGTGCGAGCTCACGCGTGGGCGCGATCACAAGCGCACCCGGCTTACCGGTCGACTGCACCTGTCCGTCACTGCCCAGGATTTGCGCTGAAAAGGCAAGCCCGAATGCCACGGTCTTGCCCGAACCCGTTTGTGCGGAGACGATCAGATCGCGTTCCCGCAGATCCGGATCCAGTACCGCGGCCTGGACCGGGGTTGGCGCTTCATAGCCTCGTTCCGCCAGGGCATTGGCAAGGCCGGCGGGCAAATCGGAAAATGTCATGAACTTGGCTTTCGGAAGGCAAAAGGGGTGCCGGCTTCGCGGCGCGCAAGACGCTGCTCATTTCGGAATCGCATCTGCGGGATCGGCCCGCATCGCGGGATGATGCGCCCCTATAGCCGATTAATTCGTATTTGGCTGCGATTATTATGCGCAGCCCAGCGCAGCCACCCGCGATCCGGTCCGCTGCTGCCGATCAGTCGGCCATCGCAGATTCCCGCGAGCAGCGCAGCGTAACCGTTGGACAGAGGAATGAGGTAACTTTGTCGATCAAAGGAAACCCCGTTCCTGCCGTCACTCCACGGTAACGGACTTCGCCAGATTGCGTGGTTGGTCGACATCCGTGCCCTTTGCCACCGCGACGTGATAGGCGAGGAGCTGCACCGGGATTGCGTAGACCAACGGCGCGATCAGCGGATGCACTTTCGGCATGCGGATCGTCGCAAGCAGGCCGTCTCCTGCCTCCGCAAGCCCTTCGGCATCCGAAATCAGAACCACCTGCGCACCGCGTGCTTGTGCCTCATGCATGTTCGAAACCGTCTTTTCGAACAGCGGGCCGGATGGCGCGATCACGATCAGCGGGACACTCTCATCAATAAGAGCGATCGGACCGTGCTTCATTTCGCCCGAAGCGTAGCCTTCTGCATGGATATAGCTGATTTCCTTCAGCTTCAGCGCCCCCTCCAGCGCCATGGGATAATCCGGCCCGCGGCCCAGATAGAGGACGTCTCGCGCCTTGGCGATGGTGCCTGCCATCGCCTCGATCTCGTCATCATGGTCCAGCGCCTCGTTCATCGCCGCAGGAACTTCGGACAGGTGACGAACGATATCGCGTTCTTCTTCCGGCGATAGTTTCCCTTTCGCGCGAGCGAGGTTGGTGGCGAACGCCGCCATGACGGCCAACTGGCAGGTGAATGCCTTGGTTGAGGCGACGCCGATTTCGGGTCCGGCATGCGTCGGCATCAGAAGGTCGGCCTCTCGCGCCATGGTGGAGGTTGGCACGTTGATGATGCCCGCCGTGGTCGCCCCCGCGTCGCGGCAGTGGCGCAGGGCGGCCAGCGTATCGGCGGTCTCCCCCGATTGAGAGATGAAGAGCGCGAGTTGCCCCTTCTCTATGACCGGATCGCGATAGCGGTATTCCGATGCGACATCGACCTCGACCGGGACCCGCGCCAATTGTTCGATCCAATATTTGCCGACCATGCCGACATAGGAGGAGGTGCCGCAGGCGACGATGGTGACGCGGGTGACGGAGGAAAGATCGAATTCCATGTCGGGCAGGGCGACCTGCTCTTCCAGCGGGCGCAAATAGCTTTTCAGGGTTTGCGCCACCACGATCGGTTGTTCGAAAATCTCCTTCTGCATGAAATGCCGGTAATTGCCTTTTTCAACCGCCGCCGCGCTTGCGCCGCTTGTCGAAATGGCACGGGTTACAGGCTTGTTTTCAGCGTCGAAAATCTGTGCGCCATCGCGGCGGACGACGCACCAGTCGCCCTCTTCCAGATAGCAAATGCGCTGCGTCAGGCCAGCCAGCGCCAGCGCATCGGAGCCGAGATACATTTCGTCGTCGGCATAGCCCAGCACCAGCGGCGATCCCAACCGTGCGCCGATCATCATGTCGGGGTGGGATTTGAAAATGATCGCCAGTGCAAAGGCACCGCGCAGCAGCGGCAATACGGCCTTCACCGCCTCTTCCGGCGATGCGCCGTTCTCAACCTCGCGGCTGAGGAGGTGCGCGACGACCTCGCTGTCCGTCTGACTTGTGAAGGTGCGCCCATCGGCGATCAGTTCATCACGTAGCGGCTTGAAATTTTCGATAATGCCATTGTGCACCAGGGCGACGTGATCGGTCGCATGTGGATGGGCGTTGCCGACCGTCGGCGCGCCGTGCGTAGCCCAACGGGTATGGGCAATGCCCACCTGTCCAGGCAGCGGGTCGGTACGCAGCTTTTCTTCCAGATTGCGCAGCTTGCCTTCGGCGCGGCGGCGTTCCAGCTGATCATTGTGCAGGGTGCATATCCCCGCACTGTCATAGCCCCGATATTCCAGCCTTTTCAGGCCATCAAGCAGGTCCTGGGCAACGTCGCGTTCGCCAATGATACCAATGATTCCGCACATGGAGCTTAGCCTGCTTTCTTCTGTTCCTGGATGGCACGGAAACGCGCCGCCCAGCCGTCTTTCATTTTCTGCTCGCCGCGCGTCAGGCCGAGCGCATCCTGTTCTACATCACGCGTCACCACAGAGCCGGCGCCGATGATCGCACCGTCGCCGATGCTCACGGGCGCTACCAGTGACGAATTGGATCCGATGAACGCGCCTGCGCCGATCCGAGTCCGATATTTGAAAAAGCCATCATAATTACAGGTGATCGTCCCGGCGCCGATATTCGCGCCGGGCCCGACGTCCGCATCGCCCAGATAGGTAAGGTGGTTGGCCTTGGCGCCTTCCCCCAGCGTGGATTTTTTCATCTCCACGAAGTTTCCGACTTTTGCCTCTGCCTTCATGATGGCGCCGGGGCGCAGGCGCGCGAACGGGCCGACCTCGCAATCCCGCCCTACATGCGCCCCCTCAAGGTGCGAATGCGCGCGGATTCGTGCGCCCGTCTCGACGACGACACCGGGGCCAAAAACAACATTGGGTTCGATCAGCACATCGGGTGCAAGCTGTGTGTCGTAGGAGAAGAACACGCTGGAGGGATCGCGAAGCGTCACCCCTTCGCGCATGGCGTCGGCGCGGCGTTCCTCCTGCCACAGCGCCTCCGCAGCGGCGAGATCCGCGCGGTCATTGACGCCGACGACTTCGCGTTCCGGGGCTTCCACGACGGCTGAATGACGCCCATCCCCCCCGGCTACGGTAACGACATCGGGCAGATAATATTCGCCTTGCGCATTATCATTGCCAATGCGCTCCAGCAGCTCGAAGACGTCTTTGCCGCGCGCGAGAATCGGACCGGCATTGCACAGGTCTACGGCCCGTTCGGCTTCATCTGCATCCTTATATTCTACCATCTTTGAGATCCGGCCATCACCGTCCGCGATGATTCGGCCATAGGCTTTTGGATCTGCGGGGCGGAAGCCCAGCACCACGGCGGCTGGGCTGTCCCCATCGTGCAGGCGCGCCTGCATGTGTCCGATGGTATCGGCCCGCAGCAGGGGGACGTCGCCGAAGCAGATCAGCACGTCGCCATCAAAGTCGGCAAGTGACTGCTTTGCCTGCAGCGCTGCATGAGCGGTACCGAGCTGCTCGTGCTGATGGGCGAAAACGACGTTCATGTCGGCCATTTCTGCCGCGACGCTCTCGGCGCCGGCGCCGACAATGACGACAGTCTGTTGCAGTTGCAGTCGGCCAAGTTCCGTGACCAAACCCTTCAGCATTGGTCGGCCACCAATTGGATGCAGCACCTTGTGCAGGGCGGATTTCATGCGCGTGCCCTTGCCGGCGGCGAGAATGATGGCGGCAATGGGGTAGGGGGTCATCTGTAACAATCTCCAGCAATTGTGGCGCGTTTAGCGGAGAGTCCTTGCCAATTCTACAAAGCTGCGAAAGGGAGTGCGGGATGACCGTTTCCCGCCCCTGCATCGCCTTCGACCTTGATGGAACCCTCGTCGATACCGCCCCTGATCTCAGTGCCGCCATGAACGCCGTCTTAAGGCATTTTGGCCGCAGGGAGGTCGATGCGGCGCAGGTACGCGACATGGTGGGGCATGGCGCCAGGCGTACGATTGAAAAGGGTCTTGCGCTGACCGGCGGCGCCACCGAGGCGATGGTGGACGAGGGGCAGCCGATCTTCCTGCAGCACTATGCGGACCACATTTGTGATCTGTCCCGACCCTGGGACGATGTGGAATCGGTGCTGGACGAACTTTCGGAACATGCCGTCCTCGCCATTTGTACGAACAAGCCGATCAAACTGGCCGAATCCCTGATCGCCGCGCTTGGTTGGCAGGACCGGATTGCTGCGATCCTCGGCGCCGACAGCCTGGACGTTAAGAAGCCGCATCCGCGCCATTTGACGGAAACGATCCGGCGGGCAGGCGGATCGCTGTCACGTTCCGCCTATGTCGGTGATTCGGGGACGGATATGAAGGCCGCGCGGGGCGCGGGTGTGCCATCCGTATTGGTCAGCTTCGGTTATCTGGATGCGCCCATTCACGAACTTGACGCCGACATCGTCATTGATCGTTTTCGCGACCTGCCTGCCGCGCTTCGGCGCGTCGCGCCCGCCATTTGGTAAGCAGATGCCGGGTCAGCATTGGTAGCGGCATTCTCAGCCAATGCCCGCGCAGAAACAGGATGAAATTGCTGATCGGAGTCGTCGGGGCGCCGTAGCGATCGTGCCCGCGAAGCTTTCTTAGCGCCAGTCGATCAATGAGGTCCGGCTTGCCTCTTAGCGCCGCCGGAGACGGCGTCCCATAAAGGCGGTGGGACAGCCGCAATGCCCGCGCCAGCGGCGAAGTCAGTTCATGTGCCGTCGCGGCGGATTTCAGATCGTCCCAGAAATCCGGCTGCTCCGCAAAATGCCGCACCAGGCGATCAATATCCCACAAGTTGCGCGCACCGCCCTGAAGGTCGCCGTCATAGGCAAGATGGGTCGCCGAGTGCAGCAGCATTTCCGCCGGCGCCATGATGTAGGCGCCGCAATTCGTCGGAATGGCGTTTGCCAGCATACGCTCCGGCCGCGGCGTCAGGCGCGCCGTGCGCGGCAGGATCGTGTGGTGCAGATCGATGACCCCCCCGCGCGTTTCGTGCGCGAGCGGGGGCAGTTCGTGCATCCACTCACGATAATAGCTGTCGTCATAGGTGCCCTTCGCCTTGATCGACTGCCAGCCATGGCGTTTCAGGGCAGCCTCGGCCTCGCTCAGGCGGTCGAACGGCACCATGATGTCCAGATCGCCGATATTCCTGCCGGGGCAGGGTGGCAGGTCTGCCATCAGATAGGCAGACCCTTTCATCAGGATGACCGGCATGCCTGTCGGTGTCAGCGCCTCTACCATTCGTTGCACTTCATAGCGGGCGGCGTTCTGCCGGACGCTTGCGATGGCGGCGGCCTCGTCCAGCAACAGGCGCGCCTTGTCCGGCACGTGCATTCCGGTGGACAGCATGCCGATGGTGCCCATCAGCATTTCGACGCGGGCGACACGGATGAGCGCGTTCCACTGTTCAGCGGTGAGGCGCTCCATCCTCTGCGGTTCGCGCAGAACGGAGTGCAGCAGGGTAGAGGGGGTCATTCGACATCACCCCATAATTTTTCCACCAGCTGCAGCCCCTCCTCGCTGGTGCCATAGGTTATGTCATAGGCAGGAACCGACCGGATCAAACGTATGAGGGCGTCAAAGCCCGGCTCCCCCAGGGTCAATTGGTTCGTCGAGGCGACGGAGAGGCGGAGATATGCTTCCGACTGCGTCATGCGACGTATCTCGGGTGAGGCGCCCGCCGTGAAATGCGGCGACACGATAAGCGCCGGGCGCGCGGGCCGGTCCATGGCCTGTATTGCGTCCACAGGCGGCAGCAGATGCTGCACCGTACCCTTCATCGTCCCTTCCAGGCGGGGACCGAAGCGGTCGGCCGATACGCGTTCGCGCATAACGGGGATGGATTGATTCTTCAGGCCGATCGGGCGGGGGTAGGGCGTCAGCGAATAATCGCCTGCCAAGCCGATCAGGGCCAGTTCGTCACCGCAATGACGCCATCCCGCGCTCCACGACAGAAGCGCCGAGAGGGTGCTCTTGCCCGATCCCGAGTCGCCGACGATTACGACAGCCCGGTCATCGCGTGCGGCACTTGCCGCGTGCAGGATGATATCGCGCCGATAACCCAGCGCCATCTGCATGTTCACGCCCATTTCGAACGCCAGCAGCGCATGGCGCAGCGCGACGGGCACCGCCTCCTCGACAGTAAAGTCCGCCTGCAGCCGGATCGATGGGCGAAACCACCGCCGCCATGGGGTTGTTGGCAGGGCAGCCACGGTGAAATCATAGATTTCATCCGGCATTCCCTGGGGGTAGTCGCGATAAAGGTGCCGTAATGAGGCAATGGCCCCTCCAAAGGGGGAGCGGATGTCAAAGATTGCGGGGCCAATGCGCAACCGCATGTGCCCCTTCGTCATGAAATATGTCGAACGATACCGAGTTCGGTCAATTGGTCGAGCCGCAAGCAAAGCGCGCTGGCGGGGTCGCCTTCCTCCGCCTCGACCAGTCCGTGCACAGCTTCCAACCGAAAAAGGATTTGCTCCGCATCGGCGCCCCCGGCGGGGATAGCTTCGTAAATGGCTTCCATCTCGGGCGACAATATATGTGTCTCACCTGACAGGCGATGGAAAACCAGACTCAGATCGTCCAGCTTCTCGTACCGTACGGCTTCGACCGGCACATAAAGCGCCATTTCGACCGTTCAGGTTTTATAGGAGCTGTTGGTGATGGACATCAGGCAACTGATGCCCGCGCCCCCCGTGCCGCTATTCCGCATCTTCTGCAGATACTCGACATGCGCCTTGAACTGAGCGTCGTGAATGTAGCGGTTATTGAGATAGCCGTCCTTAATTTCCTGACCGCTATAGTGCCCCTGATAGGGTGCGTTGAAAACGTACTTCTTCTTACCGCGCTTGCCGTTTTCATAATAATAAGCCTGATGGCCGTCATAGTGCAGGTTCTTGTGCGCCGGAACGACTTCGCCGTCTTCATCGATACGGTCGGGAATAGGAACCTGACACGCTAGGATCGAAATATTGGCGCCGCCAACACCGCCGCCCGTCGCCATCGCCATTGACGGCGTCAAGGTGGCGATCGCGGGCACCGCTACCGCGCCCAGCTTCAGGACGCGACGGCGCGCATTCACCTCTGGCTCTTTCGGCTGCATCATGCCTTCCTGATCGCTATTTTGGTCGGTCATGTCATTCACCCTGCCTGCATTCTGTCCGTTCGCAATTCCGGAAATAGTCACGAAACGTGAACGGAACAAGTTTTCTCAGTCTAAGCAATAATCGTACCAGACCGCTAAGCGATTGAAACCACAACCTACGCCGGCACCTGGCACGAAATGATGTAAAATAAATCGACACATCGCCGCTCGTCGGGCATCCAGATCCCCGTAGGTTCTGCGTCGTGACGCGGCGGACTCAGTTGGTAGGAAGAAGTGACGGTCATGATCCGGCGCGGTCCACGCATTTATCTTATCGGCCTCTGCTGCCTTGGTCTCGGATATGGACTCGGCGTGGGAGAGATGATCCTGGCGGTCGTTTCTCTGGTCGCAGCGATTTGTCTGCTGCCGGGCATGATCGCTGCGGAGCCCAGGCGATCGCCTGCGGAGCAGCCATCCGAGGTGGCCGCATTATCGGAGTCGTCCGCAAACGGGCAGATTTCGCTTTCCGATCTGGAGCCTGCCGCGGTCCTATTGAGCGGCGCCGGCATCATTACCGCGATGAATGCGGCGGCCGTTGACCTGCTGGGGCAGGGGACGGGCGAAACCGTAAGGCTGGTTCTGCGCGAGCCCTCCTCACTCGATGCGGTTCAACTCTCCCTTGCCGAGGGGCGCGAGATGGTACGCGAGGTGGAGGGGATAGGGCGCGGCAATACCGTCTATCGCCTGCGTGTCGCACCGGTGGAGCGCGGCGGTTATCTTCTGACCCTTGCCGATATTTCGCCTGCGCGCGCAGCGGAACGCATGCGCGTGGACTTTGTCGCCAATGCAAGCCACGAACTGCGCACCCCGCTCGCCACCCTGGCCGGCTTTATAGAAACATTGCAGGGACCTGCTGCCGACGACCCGGAGGCAAGCAAGCGATTCCTGGGCGTAATGGCGGACGAGGCGGCACGCATGACGCGGCTGATCGACGATCTGCTCTCTTTGTCACGAATCGAACTGGATAAGAGCCTTCGCCCCCGCACGGCCGTCGACCTTGCAGAGACGGTGGATGAATTCTCGAAAACCGTCGACCTGAAGATGAAGGAGGCGCGTCGGCCCCTCCTTGTAGAGATTCAGCCGGGACTGCCTCCCGTCCTTGCCGATCGTGACCAGCTGCTGCAGGTTCTCAACAATCTCGTCTTCAACTCCATGAAATATGGTCGACCGGAAACGGCCATCAAACTGGCGGTGAAAACCGTCGGTTCTGCTGCGTCTATCAGCGTGCAGGACGAGGGGGACGGTATAGAGGCCGAGCATCTGCCGCGCCTGACCGAACGATTTTACCGGGTAGATGCGGGCCGCTCCCGCAAGATGGGGGGGACGGGTCTCGGTCTTGCTATCGTAAAACACATCGTCGAGCGGCATCGCGGTCGCCTGGAAATTCGGTCTGTGCCCGGCGTCGGCACCCGCATCGCTTTCTCGGTTCCGCTGGCAGACATTCCGGCGTCAAACGGGGAGTCACAAAACTGACAAATCTGCGTGGCAAGGGGCCGCCACGGCGCGTTGAAGTGATGCGGGCGCCGACGCAGTTTCTATTGCAACGCCCGGCTTGCAGTCGTTGCCAATCAACCGGAGGACGCACATGTCGCTAGGCGCGCTCGCCCTGGTCCTTTTGGGGCTGACGGCGATCACCTTCGCGATGACGCGAATGCGCGCGAATGCATTTGCATCCGGTGCACGTCCCAGGGATGTGCATTCCCGGCCCGCATATCACGCCGTTCGCGCGGGACTTCTTGCCCTTGTCCCCGCGCTTTTCCTATTGCTCGTATGGCTGGTCATCGGCGACGGTATCGTTGCGGACCGAACCCTCGACCAACTACCGCAGGCGGCCCAGCCGGAAGCGGGCATCGAGCGCCAGGCATTTCTTACCGAAATGCGGTCCGTTGCCAGGGGGGATCTGCCCGCGGCGTTCAACCCAGCGGTAAATGAAGCGGTACCCATCTATCGCGAAACGCAGGCAAGCTGGACATGGCTGATCGGTGGGCTGGTCGTTTTGCTGGCCCTGATCGGTGGTGGGTATGGCTGGTTGAAGACGGCACCCGATCTGCGCGCCCGCACGCATGTGGAGCGTTTTGCAACGATCATCCTCGCGCTGGCTTCGCTCATTGCCATTCTCACGACATTCGGGATTGTTCTTTCCCTTCTCTACGAAAGCCTCGACTTTTTCAGCCGCGTGAACCCGCTTGAGTTTATTTTCGGCACACATTGGAGCCCACAAACGGCGATCCGTGCTGATCAGGTCGGATCGTCCGGCGCATTCGGTGCTGTCCCCCTGTTTTGGGGCACAATATTCATCGGCGCGATCATTGCGATGGCGGTGGCTGTTCCATTGGGGCTGATGTCGGCGATCTTCCTGACGCAATATGCCCGTCCTACGGCGCGGAAAATCCTGAAGCCGTTGTTGGAAATTCTCGCGGGCGTACCTACGGTGGTCTATGGCTATTTCGCTGCACTGACCGTCGCACCGGCCGTTCGTGACGCCGCCATCGCAATCGGGATCGACAGCGCCTCCTCGGAAAGCGCCTTGGCCGCGGGGGTGGTGATGGGGATCATGATCATTCCGTTCGTATCGTCCATGGCCGATGATGCCCTGTCGTCGGTTCCTGGCGCGATGCGGGACGGTAGCCTGGCCATGGGGGCGACCCCCTCTGAGACGATCAAGAAGGTGCTCGTACCGGCTGCTCTGCCTGGTATCGTGGGCGGCATCCTGCTGGCCGTCAGTCGAGCGATCGGCGAGACCATGATCGTCGTCATGGCGGCGGGCCAGGCGGCGCGTCTGACCATCAACCCCCTGGACAGTGTAACGACCGTGACGGCGCAGATTGTCCAACTGCTGACGGGCGATCAGGAATTCGACAGCGCCAAGACGCTTTCGGCCTTCGCGCTGGGCCTCGTTCTGTTCGTGGTGACGCTGCTTTTGAATATCTACGCTCTTGCGATCGTGAAGAGATACCGGGAGGCGTACGAATGACCTCTGCGGACGTCGCCCGCACCGGCACTGTGGACTGGCGCTCTGCGCAGATGCAGGCCCGTATTCGCAAACGTTATGCGAAGGAGCGCCGGTTCAGGTTCCTTGGCCTCGGCGCGCTGGTTTTCGCGGCAGGATTTCTGTTGTTCCTGCTGACGACCATCGTTTCGGATGGTATTGGCGGGTTTCAGAGGGCGGAAGTGCCGCTGGATATCGAATATTCCGCCACCACACTTGGTCTCGATCCCGCGCAGATGTCTGGCGATGGGGCAGATTATGCCATTAACCGTGCCGACTTCCGATCCTTGGTGAACGCTGCGGCGGAAGCGCAATTGGGCACCAGCGAGATGATCAGTGAAGGGGCATGGCTGGATGTCCGAGATCGGCTCCGCGGCGACCCTTCGCTGCTCGGTAGCCGGGAACGCGTTTGGGTGGTCGCCGCACCAGAGGTAGACCTGCTTGCAAAGGGCCAGATTTCCTTCGACGTGCCTGCCCAGCGCAGAGCGGTTTCCCAGGAGATGATCAATCAATATGTCGTTCTGAATGATCGGGGCGATGTTCAGCTGTCTCTCAATACCGGGTTTCTGACGAAGGCCGATTCGACGAGTTCCGAACTGGCGGGGATCTGGGGGGCGCTGCTCGGCTCGCTTTTGACGATGGCGATCACCTTGGCGCTCAGCTTCCCAATAGGTGTCATGACGGCTGTCTATCTGGAGGAATATGCGCCCCGGAACCGATTTACGGACATGATCGAAGTATCCATTAACAATCTGGCCGCGGTCCCCTCCATCATTTTCGGCCTGTTGGGTTTGTCCGTGTTCCTGAACACCTTTGGCATGCCGCGGTCCGCCCCCGTCGTGGGCGGCGTCACGCTCGCGCTGATGACCCTGCCTGTCATCGTCATCGCGTCGCGTGTGTCACTGCAATCGGTTCCCCCCAGCATTCGCGACGCCGCGTTGGGAATCGGCGCATCGCGGTTGCAGGTCATTCTTCATCATATCCTTCCCGTGGCCTTGCCAGGTATCCTGACGGGAACGATCATCGGGTTGAGTCGGGCGCTTGGCGAAACTGCACCACTATTGCTGATCGGCATGCGCGCATTCGTATCCGACGTGCCGGGCGGGGTAACGGATCCTGCGACCGCATTGCCCGTCCAGATATTTCTGTGGTCGGACGAAGTGGGGCGCGGCTTCGTCGAGAAAACAAGTGCCGCAATCATGGTGCTCTTGGCCGTCCTCCTCAGTATGAACGGCGTTGCAATCTATTTGAGAAACAAGTTCGAGAGGCGCTGGTAATGGCGACGCAAGTTACGGAAGCGGCAGCCGAGGAGGCGCATGTCAGGGAGCAGACGCTGGTCCACGACGAGATCGCGTTCGCCAATGACGCGAAAATGACAGCTCGCGATGTCGATGTGTTCTATGGCGAAAAGAAAGCCGTAGACAGCGTCTCCATCGACGTCGATTCCCATTATGTCACGGCTTTCATCGGCCCCTCCGGCTGCGGCAAGTCGACCTTTCTTCGCTGCTTCAACCGGATGAACGACACAATCGATATTGCGCGGGTGCAGGGGCGGATCGAACTGGATGGCGAGGATATTTATGATCCCCGCATGGATGTCGTGCAGCTGCGCGCCCGGGTCGGCATGGTATTCCAGAAACCGAATCCCTTCCCGAAATCGATCTACGAAAATATTGCCTATGGCCCCCGTATTCACGGGTTGGCCAGCAACAAGGCGGACATGGACGGCATTGTGGAGGCCAGCCTGACGCGAGCGGGCCTTTGGAATGAGGTAAAGGATCGCCTGGACGACAGCGGCACCGCCCTTTCCGGCGGGCAGCAGCAGCGTCTCTGCATCGCGCGCGCCATTGCTGTGGATCCCGAAGTGATCCTGATGGACGAGCCCTGTTCGGCGCTTGATCCCATCGCAACGGCGAAGATCGAGGAACTGATTGAGGAGTTGAAGGGGCGCTTTGCGATTGTCATCGTGACCCATAATATGCAGCAGGCGGCGCGTATCTCGCAGCGAACGGCCTTCTTTCACTTGGGCAATCTGGTTGAATATGGCGATACGGAGACCATCTTTACAAATCCCCGTGCGGATCGAACGCGCGACTATATTACTGGTCGTTTCGGGTAATTAGGATACCAGCATGAACAGTACGACGGCCCATACGGTAAAATCTTTCGACGACGACCTGCGCCTTCTCCGGTCGATGATCGGCGAAATGGGCGGTCTGGCGCGTTCGCAGGTGAACGAGGCGATTACGGCGCTTCTTTCGCATGATGTGGAACTCGCAAAGCGCGTGGTCGAGGCGGACAAGCGCATCGACGAATTGGAAATGGAGGCCGAGTCCTTCGCAATTTCGATTATCGCGCGCCGCAGCCCGCTGGCTCAGGACCTTCGCGAGGTTATCGCAGCCCTGAAGATTGGCGCCGTCATCGAACGTATTGGCGATTACGGCAAGAATATTGCCAAGCGTGTGGAAGCGCTTTCATCGAGCGGATATCGCGGTGCAAGCGCCGGTGTGGAGCAGATCGGCAGCATGGCATCGACGCTGGTGGACGACGCCATGCGCTCTTTCGCCGAACGCGATCCTTTCCTCGCCCGCGCAGTCAGCGATGGCGATGAGGCGATCGACGATTATTATGAAAGCCTCTTTCAGACCCTGTTGGGCGAAATCGCCGAGGATCCGGAGAACACCGCCCCGGCGACGCACCTGATTTTCATCATCAAGAATCTTGAGCGCATCGGCGATCATGCGACGAACATAGCGGAAATGGTACATTACAGCGCCACGGGCGAGCATCTTGAGGACAGACCAAAGGGCGGCGACGCGACCGGCCTGTCGCTGCCTCTCTGAGCCAGAAGCAAGGAGTGCGGAAATGAACCCAAAAGTGCTGATCGTCGAGGATGATGCAAACCTCGTCGAGCTCCTGACCTATAATTTTCGGAAGGAAGGGTTCGATACCGTTCAGACCGAGGATGGCGAAGAGGCGCTCGTTTTGGCGCTGGAAGAAGCGCCAGACATCATCATCCTCGATTGGATGATCGCAAATCTGTCGGGCATCGAGGTATGCCGCCGCCTGCGGCGGGATCCGGAAACCGCAAACCTGCCTGTCATCATGCTGACGGCGCGGACGGACGAGGCAGACCGCATTCGCGGCCTCGATACCGGTGCCGACGATTACATCACCAAGCCGTTCAGCCCGCGCGAGCTGATTGCACGCGTCAACGCCGTATTGCGGCGGCTGCGTCCCGCCATTGCCGGGTCCACTTTGGAATATGCCGATATTGAGATGGATCTCGGCGCGCATAAGGTGACGCGCGGCGGCCAGCGTGTTCCCTTGGGCCCCACTGAATTCCGGCTGTTACGTCATTTCCTTGAGCATCCCGGGCGTGTGTTCAGCCGCGAACAATTGCTGGACAGTGTCTGGGGTCGCGACGTTTATGTCGAGCAGCGCACGGTCGACGTTCACATTCGCCGGCTGCGCAAGGCGATCAATGAAGGCGGACGCCCCGACATGATCCGGACCGTCCGCTCTGCCGGATACGCCCTCGATGAGGCCGCTAAGGTCGGCTAGTCTGCTGCCGGGGGCAGTAAATTATTGCATATAAAAGCTGACTAGGCGCGACGGGGGTTGCTGCGCTAATATGTGCCGGTAGCGTATGTATGGGGGGAGTTAATTTGATGGGTTGCAGCAACCGTCTTGCGGGTGCCGTCAAAGTGACGGACCTGCATTCTTCCCACAGGGACCAACTGAATTAGCATCGCCATGCGTGATGGGCGCGATCCCTCTTCGCACGGATTCTGCTCTTGCGTGGCGGTTTTCATGGCGCTGCTCATGCTGTTCTATTTCTCCGGCCCCTATTGGACCCTATGGCGCATGGGAGCAGCGCTGCAGGCGGAGGACGAGGACGAATTTTCCACCTATGTCGACTATGAGGCTATCCGCGCCTCGCTGAAGCGGGACATACTCGCCGACATCGAAAAACGCAGCGGTCTGCGCGGCAGGACTTTCTCGCCCGGCCAAATGGCCATGGCGGAAAATATGGTCGATCCGATTCTCAACCGCTTCGTTAGCCCGACGAGCATCGAGATCCTGCTTGCCGAAGCACAGAAGGCCAATCTGGCGGCTGGCGCATCGGACAGTTCCTGGAGCGGCATCTGGAACTTGGTTGATGTCGAACGCATAGGCCTGATCGGATTTCGGTGGGAACCGAAGAACGGCGGCCCCTGATCTTCGAACGCCGCGGATTCGGCTATCGCCTTGTCCGCATCGATCTTAGCGGGGCCGCTCTTTAGTCTGACTGAGCCATGGGTATGACGGGCGAAAACGTGTCGTCGTCACGAAGCAGATGCAGCATGCCATGCGCGACAGCGAAATGCCCACCGTGCAGGCGCAGCCGCCCATCAGCCATGCGCTCCTGGATGAAGGGGAAGCTTTTCAGGTTCTTCAGACTGACGCGCACCGCCTCATGTTCCAGGGCGAGCAGCGCCTCTGCATCGTGACGGCCGTCATGGGCTTTCAGCACGCGATCGCGTGCCTCGTCCAAAAGGGCGATCCAGCTTGCAATGAAATATCCTTCGCCCGGCGCATTCCCCGCGAAATGATCCGTCAGGGATGCCTGGCAACCGCCACAGCCGCCATGCCCAAGAACCAGAATGTCCTGTACTTCAAGCTGGGTAACGGCGAATTCCACCGCGGCTGAAACGCCGTGCAGACCGCCGCCCGGATCGAAGGGGGGCACAAGATTGGCGACATTGCGGACGGTAAATATCTCGCCAGGGCCCACGTCGAAAATCAACGACGGAGAAACGCGGCTGTCCGCACAACTGATAACCATCGTTCCGGGATTCTGACCCTTCGACAAGGTATCGTAGCGCGCCTTCTGTTCAGGATAGGCAGATGTACGAAAGCGAGCGTAGCCGTTCAGCAACTGTGTAAATTCTGTCATGCGTGACGCCCTACCGCAGTTGTTTCCCGCGCTCCAGCCGCTATCTGTCCCTCATGGCAACAGTACCCGAAACAACTTCCGAGCCTGCCCGGCGCGCCCGCAAACCTGACTGGCTGCGCGTCAAGGCGCCTACAACCGTCGGTTTTGCGGAGACGCGCAAGCTGATGCGGCGGCTGAATCTCAATACTGTATGCGAAGAGGCGGCATGTCCGAATATCGGCGAATGCTGGACCCAGAAGCACGCAACGGTGATGATCCTGGGCGACACCTGCACCCGGGCATGCGCCTTTTGTAATGTAAAGACGGGCATGCCGCAGCCGGTCGATCCGCTTGAGCCGGAGCATGTAGCCGTTGCCGCGGGCGAACTTGGCCTGGAACATATCGTCATAACCTCCGTCGACCGTGACGATCTGCCGGACGGCGGCGCGCGGCAATTTGTAAAGGTTATCGAGGCGCTGAGAAAAAATGCGCCGAATACGACGATCGAGATTCTGACGCCCGATTTTCGTAACAAGGCCGACGAAGCGGTGAAAATGATCGTCGAAGCGCGGCCCGACGTATATAATCATAATCTGGAAACCGTTCCGCGGCTGTATCCCACGATCCGGCCAGGTGCGCGCTACTATCATTCGCTGCGCCTGCTGGAGCGTGTGAAAACCCTCGACCCGACCATCTTCACGAAATCCGGCATGATGATGGGTTTGTCGGAAGAGCGTCTGGAGGTTCATCAGGTGATGGACGACATGCGGTCCGCCGATGTCGATTTCCTGACGCTGGGACAATATCTGCAACCGACGCCGAAACACGCCAAGGTTATGGATTTCGTGACGCCGGATCAGTTCAAATCCTATGGCGACATCGCGCGGGCGAAGGGATTCTTGCTGGTATCGTCGACGCCGCTGACGCGCTCCAGCTATCACGCGGGCGATGATTTCGCGAAGCTGAAGGCCGCACGAGAGGCGAAGCTCGCCAGGCGCTGACCGTTAGGCGGCCAGCACCTGCAGGAACGTTCCCACTCTTTCATGCAGGCCGCCAAGCTGTTCGTCGACGGTGCCGCTGGCGCTTTCCACGCTGGCCATATGTCCGCTCATCGCTTCTGTCGTTTGGCGGATGCTCGCGATGGCGGCCGACATCGAATCAGCGCTAAGCGCCGTTTCGTCGACTGCGCCGGTGATCATGGTGACCGTTTCGGACTGACGGTCCATCGCCTCGCGTATGCGGGCCGCGGAACCGCGTACGCTTTCCACCGTATCGAGAATCGAGCGATTTGCGTCGACGGCCAGCCGTGTGGACTGCTGAATCGCGCCGATCTGCTTGGCGATGTCATCCGTAGCCTTCGCTGTCTGACCGGCAAGGTTCTTCACTTCGCTTGCAACTACGGCAAAGCCGCGTCCGCTTTCGCCCGCTCGCGCTGCCTCGATCGTGGCATTTAGCGCCAACAGGTTCGTCTGGCCCGCAATGCTGCGGATCAGGCTGACACAGGATTCAATGGATTTGGCATGATCCGCCAGGGTATCGGCGGTCTGCATGGCACTACGCGCTTCCTCGCTGGCTTTTTCGATGACCAGCGTGGCGCCGTCGACTTCCCTGCGGGTGTCTTCGATGGCGTGGATCAAGCCTGTGGACGTTTCCGCCGCCTCGCGCATGGCCGTTGCCGATTGTTCGGCGGCTGCCGCGACTTCGGCGGCCTTGCCCAGCATACCTCGCGTCTGATCTGCGGCCGAGCCGGCCTGCTGGCGCGCGCCCCGGCTTTGGACAGAGGCGCTCTCCACAACCGTCGCGATCTGCTCGCGGAAGGCAATGCTCTGCTCGGCAATGCGGCGTTTGGCATCGCGCATCATCAACGTTCGCATGAACGTCATGATTACTTCGACCTCCATCATGTTGATTCGAGCGAACGACTGCACCAACCGCGCCGCCTCTGCGGGGTTTTCCGCCCGCTCCAGCAAATATTGGGTTGCCAGCTGATTCGCGGCTGCGAAGGCGCCGATCATCTCCAGTGGCTCATAGCCGCCCCGGTCGATCTCGCCGCCCAGATTAGCGGTTCGTTTCATCCATGCGGCATCGATGGGCGGGGATAATTTTTGCCGGATATAGGCAATGCTCCTGTCATAGGCGCGTTGCTGTTCGGCCCCTTCCAGATTTTTTCGCATGGAGGATGAGCGTGCGAAATGCTCCCAGAAGGCCGTGGCGAGCCCTTCCGTGGAATCGATCAGCAGGTCGCAGATGATCGCGAAATCGGCCTGTGCCGCGCCATCGATCTGATAGGCAAGCATCCGTTCGGGCAGGAAGATCTTGCTTCCGAGGATATGATCGGGATCTTCGTGATGGAGATAATCCATATCGGCGGCCATTGCCGTCATACTCCTGTTGATGACGCTCGCGTGTCGGTGACATTCGCGCCCTATATGCCTAGGGTTAAGACCATCTAACCAAAGCGGAGGAGCTGATTTTTTGTATGTAGAATGATGCATCCTTTTCAAGTTCATCGTTGCTTCTCGCACGATTGCGGCGCTTTGACGGTTGCGATGAGCCGTGCCCTCGGTAAAGACGGGGCGTTCAAAGTCTAAGGGATCATGTTCATGGCTTCACGGCCGACAGTCGGGGCACGGCCCCGGCCACTTTCGCCGCATCTCTCTATCTGGCGGTGGCGCGTCCACACGGTCACGTCGATCATGCATCGCGCGACCGGTGACGGTCTCGCCATTATCGGCGGCAGTCTTTTCACCTGGTGGCTGGTTTCCGCCGCCATGGGGCCAGAGGCGTATGCCAGCTTTCTTTCGATTGCGACGGGGCCGATCGGTCTGGTGGTGGGCATCGGCCTGACCTGGGGCGTTTTCCAGCATGCGTCGTCCGGCGTGCGTCACCTTGTCATGGATACGGGCGCAGGTCTTGAAATCCATACGTCCAAGACGACGGCCACGCTGACCTATTTCGTGTCCACACTTCTCACCGTCGCCCTTTGGGCGTTTATTCTGCTGGGGTAATCATGGCTGTTTCTCGAGGTACGGAACTCGGCCGCGTGCGCGGCCTCGGCTCGGCGAAGGGCGGGGCGCACCATTGGTGGGTGCAGCGCCTGACGGCGGTATCTAACCTTCTTTTGCTCACGTGGTTCATCGTGTCCCTGGTGACCCTTCCCCGGCTTGACCATTTCACGATGGTGGAGTGGCTGCGGCAACCGTGGGTCGCGGTGCCGCTCGCTTTGATGACGATCAGCATCTTCTATCATCTGCGCCTGGGCCTTCAGGTGCTTGTGGAAGATTATTCCGACGGTGGGACGCGCATCGCGCTGCTGCTCCTCATCAGTGCTTTTGCCATCGTGGGCGGCGCCCTTTCACTTTTCTCCATCTTCACCATCGCGCTCGGCGCGTAGGATTACGAGACCTTCATGGCCAGCAAGTTTAACGAAACCTATCCCATAACCGACCACACCTACGATGCGGTCGTCGTCGGCGCCGGCGGTTCCGGCCTGCGTGCCGCGATGGGCATTGCAGAAACCGGTCTGAAAACCGCCTGCATTACGAAGGTGTTTCCGACGCGCTCGCACACGGTGGCGGCACAGGGCGGCATTGCTGCTAGCCTGGGGAATATGGGGCCGGATCATTGGACCTGGCACATGTTCGATACGGTAAAGGGCTCCGATTGGCTGGGCGATCAGGATGCCATCGAATATCTGTGTCGGGAGGCTCCTGCCGCAGTTTTCGAGCTGGAACATTACGGTGTGCCATTCAGCCGTACGGAGGAAGGCAAGATCTATCAGCGCGCGTTCGGCGGCATGACCCAGAATATGGGCGAGGGCCCGGCTGCCCAGCGCACATGTGCCGCCGCCGACCGTACCGGCCACGCCATGTTGCACGCGCTCTATCAGCAGAGCCTGCGCTACGACACGGATTTCTTTATCGAATATTTCGCGCTCGACCTGATCATGGATGCCGATGGCGCTTGCCGTGGTGTGATTGCCATGGACATGGAAACCGGCACGCTCCACCGCTTCCGCGCTCACAATACCGTGCTTGCGACGGGTGGCTATGGTCGCGCCTATTTCAGCGCGACCTCGGCTCATACCTGCACCGGTGATGGCGGCGGCATGGTACTGCGCGCCGGTCTGGCGATGCAGGACATGGAATTCGTGCAGTTCCATCCGACGGGAGTTTACGGTGCCGGTGTTCTCATCACCGAGGGCGCGCGCGGCGAGGGCGGCTATCTGACAAACTCCGAGGGCGAACGTTTTATGGAGCGCTATGCTCCCTCGGCAAAGGATCTTGCCAGCCGCGACGTCGTGTCCCGCTCAATGGCGATGGAAATGCGTGAAGGGCGTGGCGTCGGTTCCGAAGGCGACCACATCAACCTTCACCTCGATCATATCGACGCGGATATTCTGGCCGAGCGTCTGCCGGGTATTTCGGAAACCGCGAAGATCTTTGCTGGTGTCGACGTAACGAAGGGACCGATCCCTGTTACGCCGACTGTCCATTATAATATGGGCGGAATACCTACGAATTATCATGGCGAAGTCGTTACCAAACGCGACGGAAATCCCGACAGTGTCGTACCGGGGCTGTTTGCCGTGGGTGAGGCAGGGTGCGTGTCCGTCCATGGTGCCAACCGACTAGGTTCCAACAGCCTGATCGATCTGGTCGTCTTTGGCCGTGGCACGGCGCACCGCATTCACGAAATCACTAAACCCGGAACAAAGCATGGTGATATCGACACGGCAGCGGACGAGAAGGCGCTGACGCGTCTCGACGGGTTCCGAAATGCAAAGGGCGGATCACCGACGGCGGAAGTTCGGCTGGCGATGCAGAAAACGATGCAGGCCAATTGTGCGGTTTTCCGTACTTCCGAGGTGCTTGAGGAGGGCAAGACAAAGATCAACGCCGTTTATCAGCGGATGGCTGATCTTGCGATTACGGACCGCAGCATGGTGTGGAATACCGATCTGATCGAGACGTTGGAACTCGACAATATGATCGGCCAGGCCGTTCTGACCATGAACATGGCGGCAAATCGTACCGAAAGCCGCGGTGCCCACATGCACGAGGACTTCCCGGATCGGAATGACGACGAGTGGATGGTCCACAGCCTTGGCTGGTTCCGCGATGGTCAGGTGGAACTGAACACCAGGCCGGTGCATAGCTACACGCTGACCGACGACATCGACTACATCAAACCGAAGAAGCGGGTCTATTAAGCTGCGGAGGCCGGGTGCCTCCGTAGTTTCGCCATCCTGACTCCTGCCGCTGCGGCGGGCAGGTGATGCTCTCGCGGGGACGCTGTTTCAATTCGGTTGTGGTTTGCGAACGGATTTGTTTCAAAACCGTTAATTTTCAATTATATGCCGTTGCCTATGCAATGCCTGCATGGCTGATCCATGTTTAGACGCTCTGCTCAATCGCGGTCGTTGCCCCCAATTAAGCTCCAGTCGCCGCGGCTCTCCCCTCTCTCCCTCCCCGGGCCGCGGCGACATTCGCAAGGAGACGAGATATGCAACCGCAGAACAACCAGACCATCGACGCCGCGACTGCCAGCGTCCGGGTGAAGCCGAGCCGCCGTATGACCACCCCGCGTCCGACGGCGAACATGCCGCTGTTCCACGCATGGCGCCCGTAACCCGGGCCAGCGAAGAGGCGGACCTTAGCCTTTAGCGCGCGACAGGACGAGAATTGGCCATCCGGCATTCTCGTCTGCGTGAGACAGGGCAAGGCCCGCTTCTTCATAGGCGGCCTGTACAGCCGCCGCCTGATCCGCGAGCAGCCCCGCCAGGATCAGCGTACCACTATCTGCCAAGGCTCCGGAAATATCCGCTGCCATGTCGATAAGCGGCTGCGCCAGAATATTGGCCAGGATCAGGTCATAGGGCGCCCGTTCCGACAGGGAAGGGTCCTGCAGCCCGTCGGCCACGACCAGCGCAATCTCGCCGGCACCGTCGCCCTCCCGCTCCGCATTGATGTCGATATTTTCCCGTGCCACATCGATGGAGCAGGGATCAATGTCGCTGGCGATGACGCGTGCGGTGGGAAACGCCTTCAACGCGCCCAGCGCCAGCAACGCCGTACCGGTTCCCAGGTCGAGAACGTTCTTCGGTGATGCCGACAGGCGGTCGATTGCCCGCAGGCAACCTGCCGTTGTCGGATGATGACCGGTACCGAATGCCTGACTCGCTTCGATCTGCAGGCCGATGGCGTCGGCGGGTCGTTGATCAGCATCCTTCGCGGCATGTACGAAGAACCGCCCGGCCCGTATCGGGTCCAGCCCGGTCTGGCTGAGCGTCACCCAATCCTCGTCAGGAAGCAACTCTACTACCGCGTCCACATTTGGCGATCTGGGCAGAAGCGTCCGCACCAATGCGACAAAGTCTGCGTCCGGCCTGTGCTCCAAATAGACGTCGAGCTGCAATTTCGCGGGGTCGTTTGGGTCGATCTCCACGATGGTCACGGCTGGTGGCGGGTCCATGTCGGCAAAGGCCGGGATATCCGCTTGCAACTCATCTGCATCGGCCTTTGCGACCGGGAAGGTCAGTTTCCACGTTTCTGGCATGCCGCGCCTTATCGTGCGGATCGCAGCAGGAAAAGCATGATCAGGCGCGCAGGAAGGCGACCATGTCCTCTGCCAGTTTTTCATGATGGGTGGCGGTCAGTCCATGTGGGGCGCTGTCATATTCAATCAGCTTTGCATTGCTACCGATCATCTTCGCCGCCTGGCGGCTTGACACATCGATGGGGACGATCTTGTCGCCCGTCCCGTGCAGCACGAGTGTAGGGACGTTAAATGCTCTGAGATCGCTACGAAAATCCGTATGAGCGAACGCATCGCCGCATGCCAGGGTAGCCCTGGGGCTGGCCATCATGGCCATCATCATCGTCCAATCCAGTGCAGCATCGCTAAGCGGGTGCTTGACCATGCCGATGCCATAAAAATCCTTGAAGAAGGAGCGAAGGAAGCCGGGGCGGTCATCCTTCAGGCCGTCGGTAATCTCCTTGAAAGTCTCCTCTGGAACGCCATCGGGATTGTCGTCCGTTTTTAGCATGTAGGGAACGACGGAGGAAATCAGCATGGCCTTTTCAACGCCCTTGCCGCCATGGCGGGACATATAGCGGGCGACTTCGCCGCCACCCATGGAAAAGCCGGCGATCGTGGCTCTCGTCACGACGCATCCGCTCATCACGTCGGCCAAATCGTCCGACAGCGTATCATAATCATACCCATGCCATGGCTGTTCGGAACGTCCGAAGCCGCGCCGGTCGTAGGAAATGACGCGATAGCCTGCATTGGCGAGCGGTACGGCCTGATACTCCCAACTGTCCGCGTTGAGGGGCCAGCCATGGATAAGGACGATCGTTCCTTCTGTCCCGCCGCTATTCCAGTCCTTTACGTAAAGGGAAGTTCCGTCGCGCGTTTCGATCATTGGCATGTGCCATTCCTTCCATCTGCTGGGACATTCGTTAACCAAACGAGCGGGACGCCTGCTTGTTTCGTCCATCGCCCCGATCGTCGCACCGTCCGAGGGGGTTGCGTCGATCTCGTCCTGAATAGATGGTGCCGCCTGAAATCAATTATCCGGGCCTGAACATGAGCGATCTTCGCACCTTCTATCCTCCGATCGAACCGTACGATGCAGGGATGCTGGACGTGGGCGATGGCCATAGTATCTATTATGAGCGGAGCGGCACCCGGGGTGCGAAGCCAGTTGTATTTCTGCACGGGGGGCCGGGGGGAGGGTTCGCGCCAACCCATCGCCAATTGTTCGATCCGGCGCTTTACGACGTCATGCTGTTCGATCAGCGCGGGTGCGGCCGCTCTCGTCCACACGCGGAGCTTCGCGCGAACACCACTTGGCACCTGGTGGAGGATATTGAGCGGCTTCGGCGCCTGATGCAGGTCGACAAATGGCAGGTGTTCGGCGGCTCCTGGGGTTCGACGCTTGCCCTTGCCTACGCCGGGACGCACCCGGAACGGGTCAGTGAACTGGTGCTACGCGGCATCTATCTGCTGACGCCCGCAGAGATGCACTGGTATTATCAATTCGGTGCCTCCGAACTGTTTCCGGCGGAGTATGAGGCGCTGATCGCGCCGATTCCGCCAACTGAGCAGGGCGACATTCTGGGGGCTTATTATCGCCGGTTGACTGGTGATGACGAGGCGGTGCGGCTGAGCGCGGCAAAGTCATGGTCGGTGTGGGAAGGAAAAACGATTACCCTTCTGCCCGATCCGACTCTCGCCGACTCGTTCGAGGACGGCCATTTCGCGCTCGCCTTCGCACGGATCGAAACACATTATTTCGCCAATGGCGGCTGGCTGGAGGAAAATCAGTTGTTGAGAGATGCCGGCAGGCTGGCGGATATCCCTGGAGTCATCGTTCACGGTCGGTACGACATGCCATGCCCGGCGTCGAACGCGTTCAAATTGCACAAGGCCTGGCCGAAATCCGAATTGCACCTGATCGAGGGGGCGGGCCACGCATTCAACGAACCCGGCATTCTGGATCGCCTGATCCGGGCAACCGACATGTATGCGGGGAAGGGCGGCTGAAATCAGGCCGCCCTTCCGGGGGGGGCTATTTCATGACCCAGCCATGGCTGACCAGAAAGGATTGGCCCGTCAGTGCATTGGTGTCGAAACCGGCCAGGAAGACGGCCATGTCGGCAACATCCTGAACCGTGGTAAACTCACCGTCGACGGTGGCGCCGAGCATGACATTCTTCACGACTTCCTCCTCGGTAATTCCAAGGTCACGCGCCTGTTCGGGAATTTGTTTGTCGACGAGGGGTGTTCTGACGAAGCCGGGGCAGATCACATTTGACCGAACGCCGTGCTTAGCGCCTTCCTTGGCCATAGTGCGGGCCAGGCCCAAAATGGCGTGTTTCGCCGACACATAGGCGGCTTTCAGGGGCGATGCCTCGTGTGAGTGCACCGATCCCATATAGATCAGCGATCCGGATTTTTGCGGATACATATGTTTCACGGCGGCTTTGGTCGTCAGGAATGCGCCGCCCAGATGGATGTCGATGATCTTCCGGAACTCTGCATAGGGGAAGTCCTCAATCGGGTGGACGATCTGCACGCCAGCGTTGGAGACCAACGTGTCGAGACGACCGAAGCGTTCAACGGCCGCATCGGTGGCACCGTTCACCTGATCCTCGTTCGTGACGTCCATTTCAAAGGGAGCAGCCTCTCCGCCGGCCTCTTCGATCATCTTCACCGTCTGCGCGGCACCGTCCATATCGATATCGCAAATGGCGAGGCGGCCACCGGCCTTTGCCATTTCAATGGCAATTTCTCGCCCGATCCCCGAACCTGCGCCGGTGACGAGCGCGACATTATCCTTCAATTTTGCCATGGTGATGCGTCCTTCTTCAACATTCCAGCTTTTGCGTGCCGGCGCGGCGTTCCTGATGCGCGGGATCGGACAGATCGTAAACAGCAATTGCTTCCTCGGGCGGCGGGGGCGTCCGCCATTCGTCGCTGGCGAGCGTCGTGGCGGCGTCGGCGCGCCCCGCCTCCCAATGCTGCAACATAGACCCGCGTGAGAATTCGAAATCCTTCGACGCCCCACCCCATCCCTGGTGGCGATAGATCAGTTGCACGACAGAGATGGCATTCCACTCGGCCAGCTCCTCCGCTTCCTTGAACTCGGCGGAGGCGCGCACATCTTCAGGCAGCGCGTCCAGCACCCGCCGGAGCGTTGATTTCAACACATGGCGAGTACGAAACGCATCGGTATTCATGCGCGTACGGCTGGAATAGACGATATCCTTTCGCCGCTCCTCCACCTCCACCATCGTTTGCGGCAAATGGCCCCGTGCGGGAAACAGGTCGACCTGAAAGATCAGCGTGTCGCGGCGCGACCGATTCATCACATAACTGAGCGGGGTATTGGAGACGAGGCCGCCGTCCCAATAAAGCTTTCCGTCTATCTCTACCGCAGGCAGGCCGGGCGGCAGCGCGCCGGACGCCATGACGTGTTCCGCCTCTATGCGCATGTCGGACGTGTCGAAAAAGGCGAAATTGCCGGAGTCCACCTGAACCGCCCCCAGGCTGACGCGAATGTCTCCATCGTTCAACCGATCGAAGTCGACAAATTCCAACAAGGTCTGGTGGAGGGCGGAGCTGTCGTAGAAGCTGGTCGCTCCCTCCGCCCCAGGTGCCTGGAAAAACGGCGGGACCAGCCTTGGTTTAAAGAAATGCGGCGCGCCCATGACCAGGCTGCTCCACGTCGCGGTCAACGCCCTGATATGCTCGCTGAGTGTGTTGGTCCGGGTGGGGAAAAGTTCTGGCAGGCGATTGGTGATCGTCTGCCAGAAATCTCGCAGCTTCGCGACGCGCTGGTCGGGTGGATTTCCCGCGATGATCGCGGAATTGATAGAACCGATGGAAATCCCCGCCAGCCATTGCGGCACCATGTCCGCACCGGCCAGCGCCTCATAGGCGCCCGCCTGATATGAGCCGAGCGCACCACCACCCTGCAGAACGAGTGCGATCTGATCGTGAGAATGCCCCTTTGTCATAACCAGCGAACAGACCGGCGAAGCGATCGTTCCGGCCCGGAACCGCGGCATTTGTGCCGGGCCGCGAAGGGGCACAGAAGCTAACCGGACACCCGCGTGGCGCGAACCGGACAGACCCGAACCGGACAAACCGCACATTCCTGCGTGCGTGCGCGCGCGGCCACATGCGCGAATCTAAGGTCGACGATGGGATGGAACAGCAGCGAAAATGTGGAATTATTTCCTATTTCGCAACCGACACCGGAATCAAACTGTCGATTTATCCTACAGCGTGTTTTTTCGGTACCGCCATCTTCATGCGCCGGCCGGCTCGACGAAGCTGTCCAACACACGCTTGCTGCCGGCCTTGTCGAACGAGATTTCCAGCTTGTTCCCCTCAATGCCGACGATCTCGCCATTGCCGAATTTCTGATGAAAGACGCGCTGGCCGATTTTCAGGTCGGTGCGGGCGCGCTGGCCGACGGTTACGCTGACGGGTTTCGATTCTATCTGATGCGTACCGCGCGGCGCCTTTCCCATGGCGGCGGCGCGTTGCCAGCCCGGACCCCTGG